>Ga0209616_1000002_pt1 | contig 85721 bp, 75 predicted proteins | sample FlocCalmetaG_FD_184153 | JGI IMG/M metagenome (GOLD analysis project Ga0209616, IMG submission 184153) | Freshwater bacterial and archeal communities from Indian Creek, Illinois, USA - Floc-Cal metaG (SPAdes) (version 2) | ecosystem: Environmental > Aquatic > Freshwater > Unclassified ...
CCTTTCATGGGCTTTAAAGGAGCCGACTATATTCTTGAGATGATAATAAATTCATTGTAATAAACACTAAGGAATCAAATACGAAACGCTAAGCGTTAACATATCGATTAGCGTCTCAATCCCTTCAGTTTTAGCATTCCTTAACTTTACAGTCCTATTCAGATGCAAATCTAATAGGGCTACTTTTTGTTTTGAAAGCCCATATGAGCAGATCTGTCCCCTCGATAGAACCGTCCCCAATATTTGATGTTGAATAGTGAAAAGTGATAAGATATAATAATAAGTGATAACAAAACGAATCAAACACATATATTCGAAATGATATAGGGGGATGGGATTGATGTTTAAGGGCGGTTACAGATTAAAGTTACTAAGGATTGATTTGTCATCAGGTACTGTAAAAGTTGAAGACATAAAAGAAGATGTGGTTAGATTACTTTTAGGAGGCAGAGGAGTTGCAGCAAAATACTATTATGACGAGATAGGTGCCGACATATTGCCTTTATCGGAAGAAAACAAACTCATATTTATGAATGGGCCGCTTACAGGCGCTCCGCTTTATTCATCAACTAAGTTTCAGGTTGCTACCAAATCACCTCTTACAAATATGTATCTATGTTCAAATTCCAGCGGTGATTTTGGTCCTCAGCTCAACAGAAGCGGTTATGACGGAATAATTGTGGAAGGCAAATCTGAAAAACCGGTATACATACTAATAAAAGATGATTCGGTACAGATCAAAGACGCTGAAACGCTATGGGGAAAACCGACTACGAATGTCAACCAGATCCTCAAACAAGAGCACAGCGATTCTCGCTTAAGCGTTATGAGCATCGGTCAGGGAGGAGAAAATCTTGTCAGTTACGCTTGTATACAGGTTGACGAGAGAAGCTTCGGACGCGGTGGAGCGGGAGCTGTTATGGCCTCAAAAAACTTGAAGGCTATTGCCGTTAAGGGAACGGAAAAAGTAAAGCTGGCAAATGAAGCTGCGCTTAAAGAGCATATGACCGCTAATATGAAGAAACTTAAGGAGTCAAGAGCAGGACATAACAAATACGGCACTGCTCAGTATACAGAGGTTATAAACACACTTGGATGTTATCCTACGAATAATTTCCAGACTGCTGTTTTTGAGAACGCCGAATCGGTATATGCAACGACAATGGTTGAAAAGTACAAAAAAAAGAATGCCGCATGTTATAGATGTCCGATAGCTTGTGCACAAGTGTGCGAGGTGAGTGAGGGTGTGTTCAAAGGAGCGGTGAGCGATCCGGAATTTGAAACTATTGGGGCGTTCGGGGCACAATGCGGTGTAAGGGATTTTGCTGCTATAATAGCCGCGAATATGCTTTGTGATGAATATGGTATTGATACTATGCAGACGGGGACGGTAATCGCATTTGCGATGGAACTTTACGAAAAGGGGCTAATAACTAAAGAAGACACAGGCGGCCTTGAATTAAACTTCGGAAATGGTGAAGCGATGGTTGAGATGGTAAAAAAAATCGCTTTCAGAAAAGATGTGGGCGACTTGCTGGCTGATTCATTTTGGGAGATAATAAAAGTGCGTCCAGATTACGAACATTATTTCATGCACGCAAAAGGAATGGCGTTTGCTGCATACGATCCAAGGGGGTTTTTCGGCATGGGGCTTGCTTACGGGACATCAAACAGAGGGGCATGTCATAATGTTGGCGGATGGACTATAAGAGATGAGTTGATTAGCGGGAAGCATGACAGATTTGCGCTTGAGGGAAAGGGTAAGCTTGTCATGGATATCCAAAATACACGCGCTTATGTGGATTCGCTCGGAATTTGTACTGTCGTCAGGGGAGGTCTTGGATTCAGCGATAAGCCGGAAGGCAAGATTATGGAATATGTGACGGGTGTAGATTTGACTTCTGAGCTTATGGAAATGGGTGATCGAATCTATACTCTTGAACGGGTAATACTCAACAGAGAAGGCATAAAAAGAAAAGACGACTACCTTCCGGAGAGGATCATGACCGAGAAACTGCCCCAAGGTATGGCTAAAGGGAAAGTTTTGACAAAAGAAATGTATGACGTGATGCTTGATGAGTATTACTCATTAAGAGGTTGGGACAAAGATGGCGTTCCGACCGCCGAAAAGATTGAAAGGTTGAATTTAAAGGGGATTTTGTGCAATGAAGATAGCGATAAAAATCCTGGTTCTGCCTGGAATAAACAATAAAACACTTGAGAGAGATATTGATCTTGACGAGGGGTCGACAATGCAGGAATTGTTTAGGGTGATAAAAAGTGATTATGGTGTCGACCTGCAAGATGTAAAAAACTGCATGGCTATTCTTGACGGTGAAGTTGTCAGTATAGAGCGCCCTTGGGAGATTTGGCTGGAGAAAAGAAAGCAATTGTGGGTTATGCCGATGATTTCAGGTGGGTAATAAGCAAATTAGAAAGCCGCATTAGAAAAGCGGCTTTCAAATTTTTAGATTAAACTATTTATTAATCTATTTACCGATGTCTTAATCGCACATCCTGTCCTAAAAATCTGATGAGCATGGTGTTGTTGGTATCAAAAAGCCTTGAAGTTATTCTGTCTGAATATCTTTCGCGAAGCTCCGGTAATCCAAGGTTTGTCGACAAGAAAGTATGACGGCTTTTTTGCATTCTTTCATTTAATATATTAAAGAGATCTTCAGATGTGAAGTTGTTGCGCTGTATTTCAGTGCCCAGATCGTCTATTATCAGTAAATCCACATCAAACAAAGTGTCAAGCAAGTATTGATTATCCTCGATGCCATTAAACAAGCTGGAAAATAGTTTATTGGACAAATTGTATGCGGACATTCGTATTGTAGCATATCCTTTGCCTATAATTGTTTTTGACATACAGTTCAATAAAAATGTTTTCCCGAGTCCCGTTTTTCCTGAAAATAAAATCGTTTTTTTTTCGTTTGAAGGAAAGTTCTGCGCGTAACGCTCAAGAATTCCTTTTAATTGCAACATGTACTCTCTTTGATTGAGCTTGTTTCCTTCGAGCTGGATTTCAGGAAAGACAAAAGCATCGAATGTTTCGAAGTTCTGACGCTCAAGTTCACCCAAATCGGATAATTCATAAAGTTTTTCCAGCATTTTCTGCAAAAGGCATGAACATTTTTCTCTGATAGGCGAACCCGTAAATCCCGTATCCAGACACTTCGCACACTGATACTCATGCGTCAGATAATTTTCAGGAAAGCCGTTCTCGCGCAAAAGACATGCTTCATGTTCTTTCAATTCGATAAGCGTATCTGTCGAAACGGAAGATTGATTTTCGGAAGGCTTGGTATTATGTATGTTCTCCTTAAGAGTTTGAAGCATTAAATCCAGATAAGTTTTGCGAATTTCAGCCAGCTGAGGAATTTTGTGCAATGCTATTTTTTCGCGTTCAAGTAAATTCTTTTCACTGCGAGCTCTTGTCATATCGTATTCCATAAGTATTTCTTTAAGAATGGTATCTCTCAACACAAGAATCTCCTTTAAGCTGTCAGCTGTTTTCTATGTTCTCGAACAAATAATCGAGTTCGCTTTCAGTATATGGATGCTGTTCAAACTTGTTGAAATCAACTTTCTTCTTAAGTGACTTGCTTTGTGCGGATAAATCATTGGATCTGATATGGCGTTCATGATCGAGCTCGGCTTCCGCAATTGTTGAAATGTTGTTTTTTTGCCATAAGGATAAAATTTTATTCATAAAAGTAATCTTGTTTTCAGCCATAACTGAATATTCAGCGGCTAATATAACTAGCTCGCTAGACATTTGCCACTCGCGCGTCCATTTTTTGTAGAGTGTCCTGTCTGCCAAAGTTACATCACGGTTTTCACCGCAACGTTCGAACACTAATCTAATCTGGTCGTCTATAATTTGCCTATCCTTGAGATAAGTTTTAACGCTATCGGTTGAAATAAGGCCGTTATCTGCCCATTGTTTAAGTGTTATATCGAGGGTTTCCAAACTGCTCTTGCCTTTTTTTCTGACACATTGCTTACATGCAAGAAGTATGCATTCGTGATCAATATGCCACTCGTTAGTCCATTTGATATAGTATGCCTGATGCTCGGGTGAAATCGCATTATCTTTATGACCTGCGTTAAAGAGTACTTCCTTAATTTTATCGTTGAGGGATTCTCTGTTAGCAAGGTATTCATCTATTTGACGCACTGATTTAATGCCAATAATCTTTAGATTATTAAGAATCTTATCGAGGTATGCAAAACTTGGCGAAGATGTTTTGGTAGTCTCTTTGCAAGCGTTTAGAATTGAGTCAAGAGTAAAATTCCAAGTCTGACTCCATTTGCGATAAAGCTCAAGTTCGGCCTTAGTCGGGGCGCGTTTAATTCCCAAATACTTAAGTACAGATACTGTATTTTGATAGCAGGACTCGAAGGTTTCTATGTATTCTTCTGCCTTTTGTAGGGAATCAATACTTTCTTTAGCCCACTGTTCAGCTATCTTGTCAATATAATTGATGTTAACCATATGCCCTTTTTTTGATATAGAGAATTTAACCATCATCAAAACAACTTCTTTTGGGAGATGAAGGAGTTCAAGCCAGTCATAGATTTTGAGATACTCTTGAGAGGATAAGAGTCTGGTTTCAAATATACCCTGCAAATTTTGATTAAAGTCGCGGTACTTGTATAGTGCGTTATCGGCTTCGAAATTTTTGTTGTATAATATATCTTTAATATTAAAATATTCGACATTTATGTTATTGCCAGATGATATGGAGACTTTGATTATACCTTGACGTTCCCAGTAATGAAAAGCATTTTCGACAACTTTTTCATCCAGTCCCAGCGCATGTGCGAAGCCGGAAACGGAATTGTCTGCTCCTTCAGGATGATAACACTGGCTTATTCCATATAGATATACCTTCACAAAATCTCCCGGTGCTTTAAGCATAAACTCCTGTATGAAAAGATTCTCAACCGGGGTAACATCAAAAATATGATGGTTGCTGGTAAAATTGCATAACGCCATATGTACTATCCTCTTTAAAGCTTTTCTAACCCTATGGGTATTTTGTTCCAAGTGAAACTTGGATAGAAGAGAATATTATCACATATTTTCAAAATTTCAATGATGCCAGTGACTCATTTCATGTCAAAATTTTAGGTTACACACCCTTTATCACCTCATATCCAATCGGTTTGACAAAGCCTAAAGAAAACAAGAACTAATTAAAAGAGTGATTTTGCAGAAGTGATTTACTGCTGCAAGCAAACAAAGTTGTTGATTTTTTGCGCATTTGATAGTATTATTTACAAGAGAGGAGGTGTTGGTATGGCACTTATCACTAAGGATATGACTATTGCGGACGTTTTGCGCCAGGATCGCACTACAGCGCCTGTTTTCATGAGTTATGGAATGTATTGCCTGGGATGTCCTGCTTCTACAGGCGAAAGTGTTGCTGAGGCAGCTTTAGTTCACGGGGTAGATGTAGATGAACTTGTTGCTGCACTTAATGATCAGATGAAAGATAAATAATATCTTCTCTGTGATTTTGCTAATAAGCCCTTCTTTGTGATTCGCAGTCTTCAAAGGAGGGCTTTGGAATGTATATAAGAAAGTAGGTTTAATGGTGGAGCAGTACGATGTAGTAATTGTAGGGGCAGGTCCTGCAGGAATATTTACAGCAATTGAGCTCTTTGAGAAGAATGCAAATCTCAAAGTGATGGTGCTAGATATGGGAAGGACTATTAAAAAGCGTGCTTGTGTTGCCCGCTCCACTAATGTATGTGCCAACTGTCAACCTTGTTCGGTAACCAGTGGTTGGGCGGGGGCAGGAGCTTTCAGCGATGGGAAGTTAAGCTTAAGCCCTGAGGTGGGTGGCAGGATACTTGAATACTTTGACACGCAAACAGTGAATGATTTAATACACTACACAGACGAACTATATCTGAGATTCGGGGCTGATGACTGGATTTATGGAGCGGAAAGTACGAAAGTTGAAGAAATAAAATATCAGGCAGCAAAGCATAATATACAGCTTGTCCCATGCGGACTTAGACATTTAGGGACGGAAAAAGCTGCAAAAGTGCTCGAAGCTATGTATGAACATCTCCTAACGTACAAAGGTTTTACATTCAGTGAGCTAACTCAGGCTTGTGATCTGGTGATCGAAGACAGGAAAGTTACAGGCTTGCTAATAAAAAGACGAGGAAAAGAAGAAATCATTTCGTGCAAACACATAGTAGCAGCACCTGGCAGAAGCGGAGCGGGGTGGTTGTCGGATCTTGCGCAAAAGCATGGTTTGCAAACTTTTAGTAATGAAGTGGACATAGGTGTCAGAGTAGAAGTGCACAACTCGGTTATGGATCACCTGACAAAGGATCTTTATGAAGTTAAGCTTGTATATTACTCCGATACATTTGAAAACAAAGTGCGGACTTTTTGCATGAATCCCGGAGGAATCGTGAGTGAGGAGCACTACGATGGGAAAGTCGCTGCTGTTAATGGACATAGTTATTCAGATCCAGCGCTTAAAACTGAAAACACCAACTTTGCAATTCTGGTATCTACTAAGTTTACAGAACCTTTTAACCAACCTATTGAATATGGTATGTATATAGCAAAGCTTGGAAACATGTTAACCGGCGGCGGAATAATGGTACAACGGCTCGGAGATCTGTTGGCAGGTCGCAGAACTGATCATAACCGACTGAAAAGATCGTCGACTATACCAACGCTTAAGAGTGCTGTACCTGGAGATTTGAGCTTTGTTTTGCCACACAGGTATTTAGCGTCTATAGTGGAGGCTTTGAAAGCTTTTGATAAGATAGCTCCGGGCCTTTACAGCAAGGATGTTTTGCTTTATGGAGTGGAAGTTAAATTTTACAGCAGCAAGATCGAAGTTGACAACAAATTTGAGACTCGCCTTAAAGGATTGTATGCTATTGGCGATGGTGCAGGCATAAGTAGAGGATTGATGCAAGCTTCTGCAAGCGGCGTAGTCGTAGCGAGAGGAATTACATCAAAAAAAAATGTTGACACCTAATCCTTTATTGTATAAAATATAGTTTGCCGCCAAAAAGCGGTATGACCCATTAGCTCAGCTGGTAGAGCACTTGACTTTTAATCAAGGTGTCCGGAGTTCGAGTCTCCGATGGGTCACCAGATGGCCCCTTGGTCAAGCGGTTAAGACACCGCCCTTTCACGGCGGTATCAGGGGTTCGAGTCCCCTAGGGGTCACCATTTTTTTCCTTAAGTTGATTTTTATTCAACTTAAGACTTTTGGCCCGGTAGTTCAGTTTGGTCAGAACGCTAGCCTGTCACGCTAGAGGTCGAGGGTTCGAACCCCTTCCGGGTCGCCAAAAATATACGCTGGTGTAGCTCAATCGGCAGAGCAGCTGATTTGTAATCAGCAGGTTGCGGGTTCAAGTCCCATCACCAGCTCCAGAATATCAAGGAAAATTGACATACTAGATGTTTATATCGAGCAACTCGCTGAAAAAGAGGCTAGGATTTAGCATGGGGTTCGTGCTTAAATCTCAAGTCCTTAAAAATTTAGCGCAGTCAAATTAAAAATGCAAGAATAATTTAATCGCTTATCAGGGTAGTCAACTTCCAACCCTTAGTAAGCTTTTTTGTCATTATTGCCTCTTGGATCCTATTTTAGTATGCGTAATAATTAGTGTATAAATATCGGAAGTTAAGAAGCTCATTTTAATGAATCTTAAAGCACGATAAATCTGAACCGCAATGATAGCCATGATGAGTCGCGGCATCCACAACCACAAGGTGTGTATACCCAATACTGCAAAAATAGCCGGGTCTTCGATAATAGAGTGATTAATACCAATTGAGATATGAAGATTTTCCAGTTCTTCTTTTGGTAAGTTTCCCTTATTGATCTCATCTACAATAACTGTTCCACCATACATTAAACCGAAGATGTTAGCTACTATGCACATCGGGGCCGTTCGATCAGAAAGTCCTAAAATCCTCAGCAGTGGTCTGAAATACTTGAAAGAGTATTCGATCCAACCCAATGCTTTAAAAGATTCCAGTAAAATCATGACAATCATGACGATCACAAAAACCTTTAAAAGTAAATTTAAAATGTCTAATACCCAGTTATTTAATACATTAATTAATGTAACGTTTTGCATAAGATCGATGGGAAGTGCAATGCTCTGACTCGTATCTCCAAGAAATTTCGAAACAATCAGCACTGCCACAATTGAAGCGGTAAGCCGAATCACGCTTGCTTTGAAGATGTTAAGTCCAGATTTGTGCTGAATGATACCTTCCACGATAAGAGCATGAGAAATCATTGTGAATATAGCAATCAAAGTCATTTGATCGAGAGTAAAAGGGATGACCGTTATGATAGCGATAACGGAGTAGATGCCTAGTAGCATTCCGGTAATGATTGGTAGGCTGGCTTCGTTAGGCAGGTTAAGAAACCTCATTAGCGGTTCAAAAATGAAATCCAAGTAATTTAGGAGATTGGACCACTGTAGAATGGTAACCAGAAAGGAAACTGGGAAAATGATCTTAAAGATCCAGATGAAACTTTTCAATCCTTTTCCGATTCCGGTTATCACACCACTTTTCATTCTAGATTGAAAATCAACCATTTTTTCACATAATCCTCCTTCTGCCTATTATCATATGTTAACACAAATATTACGACAAATCTAATTTTGTGTTCTCAATTGTATACACTATTCTCTACACAGATTCATGACTTTTATTTGACTAAAGATTGATTTTTTAATACTTTCCAAAGCGAGCATAATATTGTTTACTGTTTTTTTCTGTTAAACTCCTATTGTCCCATAATTCATCCTAACCTTATTTGACGGTGCGGACAAAATTAGAAACAGATAGAGAATCAATGTTTCACGGATAAAACCAATGAAAAAAGGCTGCTTACATACAAAGAACGGTGGTGTTGGCGATTTGACGCATCATTTGGCATAAATTAAGTGTTGAAAGAGTTTTAAGTTTATATTATGATTAAATCACTCAAGACAACAACCCTGGGATGTACGTGGAGCCTTGTAGATTTTAACCCACAGTCTGTTTTCGGGAGTTCGGGTTAATCGGTATAATGTCAGAACGTTTTTTGAACGGAAGACAGAAGCAGGTTATAGGACACCCACCTGCCAAGGGGCGGGTATTAAAATCGTAGGGCAACGGCATAGTGGGGCAGAATAAGCCCTCAAAATTTTTTGGGGGCTTATTCTTAATGAAATTTTGATTGACTTTTCAAATCAGTATGCTATACTTCAAATTGCGTTTTGTTTGGCAGTATTATTTTATTGACCAAACTTTTATTCATACTTATTGCGGAATTGTGTAATGGCAGCACATATGACTCTGAATCATATTGTCTAGGTTCAAGTCCTAGTTCCGCAGCCAGCCATTTTAAGCACTTTTCGGGGATTATGGCAGTCATGAAATAGGCGAGAAATAGTGTTACTAATACAGTTTTAATACAGTTTTTACAATACATAAAAAACCTGGATTGCCGACCTGAAAAAACAGAACAAATCAAAATACAGAGGAGTGATGAAATGAAAAAGGGATTGGTTGCAGTCTTGAAAAAAACTTTAATAGTAGGATTGGTATTGTCGATAGGTTTTGTTAGTGGTGTTTGGGCGAGTCCTGCAATTACGCTAATTGTAAATGGCCAAAGAGCTGATGCAGAAGTAAGAATTATTAACGGTGTATCATTTCTGCCACTTCGTGCGGTGGCTACTTTACTTGGTGTCCCTGTTCATTGGGATGGAGCTACAAGAACTATTTATGTAGGTACACGAACACCTGCTCCTGCTACTCCTACCATAGGTACGCGTCAAAACCCTATTCCTATCGGTACACAAGCGCGTGTTGGGCAGGAATGGAATGTAACTGTACTGGAGATTAACACCAATGCATGGGATATTGTCCGCGCAACAAATCAGTTTAACGATCCCCCAGCGCAGGGTCATCAATTTGTTATGGCGCGAGTACGGGTCTCTTATGTGGGAACTGAGACGGGGCTACCATGGATAGACTTGGATTTGCGCTATTTAGGAGCTGACGGTAATACATATAGTAGTGGAATAGGTGTCATCCCTAGTCGATTTGATGATATCGGTGAACAGTTCCCCCGCGCGGTGGCTGAAGGGTATATCGGCTGGTCAGTCCCAACTACAGCAATTACAGGTGGATCAATAATTATTGAGGAACTTTTCAGAACTGAAACCCGTGTATTTTTCGCAGCTGGAAGATAGCAACATCTTTCGTGTTCGTCGGAATATATCAACAGCACGAAATTAGCAAAGCGATTATACTAATGTGCCCTGCTAATGGTTAAAAAGAATATGTTATTCGTACTGTGTCTTTGCAGGGCTTTTTCCTTTGCTCAACAAGCCATTTAAACTTTCAGCCGCAAGTTTCTGCATTTCAGGGGTTACATGGCTGTATAAGTCAAGTGTCATGGTGATTGAGCTATGTCCTAACCTTTCCTGTACCAGCTTAGCTGGAATGCCGCGCTGCAATAATAACGTTGCGTGAAGGTGGCGAAGGTCATGAAGCCTAACTCTGGGAAGTCCTGCCTTTTTCAACAGTCGCTGAAATCGCCTGGTAAATTCTTCCGGGTCTAGATATGTTCCGTCCGCTTTGCAAAATACAATATCTTTATCCTGATATGCTTTACCCAAAAGAAGCCTTTCTTGTAGCTGATGTTTCTTGTAGGCTTTTAGTTCCCGTATTGCGTCATCCGTCAAAGTAATACTTCGTCTTCTCGCTTTTGTCTTGGTACTTTCGTCTAACACAAAGCCGCATTTAACCTGGATTCCCGCCAACTCATAACGAGGTTGGCGGAGCAATCCCCAGTGCGCAGTAGATTTCTTTTTGCTTTTCCAGCAGTTCGCCTACACGCAATTGTTGACCGGGAGCTTCAAAACATTCGATGACATCTAGCTTGTCCAAAGCTCCCTGGATGGTGTACTTTTTGAACAAATCCGACATCTGCATATGCTTTTTGATGTAAGACAGATAAATCAGTGCCACAAACTCAACGAAGAGCTTACCGTCAAGGCTTTGTTCGGAGGAGACCAAGACACGACGCAGGTTTAGCCGTTCTTTCAGGTTGCCAAAGGCCTTTTCTACCAGATCCTTGTTCCGGTAGATCTCCAAGGCAGTGACCGCATTCATGGCTTCATTGGTAAGAAGTGCGAAGAATCCGAAATGCTTTTTGGCCTGTAAAACCGCTTCTTCCTTTACTGTAGCCTTTGTACCCCGTTTTGGAGTGTTCTTTATTTCAAAGTACTTATTATACTGGTTTTCATGCTCCGGAACTCGTTTGCCGGATTCCAGTTCACGGCGCAGGTCCATCAGGTTTCTGTCAAATGCTTTTTCCTCTTCGGCGGCTTTTTCAATGTTATAGTAATAATGGACATAAATTCGACGGGATTCTTTCAGATTCTCTTTTTTGTACGGCCGATACTGCGTATACTGCCACTGGGTTTCAACAGTCCGGCAATAGAGTTCATATGTCTCGTTGTAATGTTCAAAGCTGCGGAAGTTGTCGTAGATGCCTTTCAGATTAGACTTCATGAAGTTCAAGGAAATTTTGCCAGCGATTAGAAACTTTATGTGGTCTTTGAAAAGAGCATTCAGATTTTCTTCACTGTAGAAACCCCGGTCCATGACCAGCTTCACTTTGGAAAACCCCAAGATGTCTAAATCCGCCAATAAATGCTTTAACGTTTTTGAATCGGGGATGTTGCCAGCCAACTTCCGATAGTAAAAAGGCAGGTTGGATGTTTCACCAAAGACCAGGGCTAGGTTCAGCTGCGGAAGTCTGTCATCCTCCTTATTTTTACCATACTGAACTTGTCGTAGAGATTCGGAATAACTAGAGATAGAAGTAATGTCATATGCCCAGTATTCTTTTTCGCTCCTGCGTTTTCCCTGAAGCTTAAAGAAATGCTGCTTGTCTTCTTCTGTAATAGAACCGAACAATTCACTGCTCCGCTGGGAAGTAATGTTTTTGCCGTAGGGGTGCTTATGGAGTTCTCCCCATTTTTCAAAGCGATACAGTGGGTTATGATCTTCTAGCACCAGATAATAAGCTGTGGACAGGATTTTTTTGTAAGTCTCCGGGAAACAAGTTTTTAAGTCTTGAGTGATGCCAAGTTTTTCACCAACAGCATCTAACAGATAGGTAGCACCATAGAAAAAGCGAGCAGTTCTTTCCACAGGAACAGGACCACTTTTGGCAGGAACGTATCCATATTTCTTTTTCCGCCCCCGGCCGTCTGTCGGAAGGACTTCACCCGTCTTGTCATCCACCCGCCCAATAAGAGTTCGCTTTGAACGAGACTGCTGTTTGTCCTGAACAGACGAGGGGACAGGGACTTGTCTGGAATGTTGGAATTATTTGCATCAGAAAAACGAACAGCAAGGATGGTATTTGAAAAAACATGAGAGATGTTACTGAAACAATAGTGTTTAGCCATCATCTCGGTGTTAAACAATGAAAGGAGCCTTATGTATACGATTGTTAATTTCAGCCCAACCGGAAATGCAGCTTATATTGGAAATAAAATAGCTGAACAACTCATAAAATCTTCAAATACAAAAGTACTGGCATTAGAACATACAGTCCCTTCATCGCTCCAAAAGAATACTCATTTAGTTTTAGTGTTTGCTATTCACGCCTTCAATGCACCAAGAACAGTAAGACGGTTCATTCACCAAATGCCTGGTTATTTATTTAACTATGTCAGCATAATTGGAGTAGGATGCAGTACAAGTTGGGTTAATGACGGCGCAACTTTGCATTTAAGAAAGCAGTTACTTAAAAAAGGTTACAAAATTGTTGTGGATACTGTAGTTGCAATGCCTTTAACTTTTATAATGAGTTTTCCACATGAACTCATAAAGAAACAACTAAAGCAAACAAAAATTGATATTCCCATTATTTCTGATGATATTGCATCCTGCAAATCAACGAACAAGAAAGTCGCGATTAAATCAAGACTTATTAGCAGATTAGGACGAGTTGAGTCAGTGGTATCTCGATTCTTTGGGCTAGAATTGTATGCTAACAAAAGCTGCACCCGTTGTGAACAATGTGTACGAGAATGCCCTGAGAAGAATATTAAAATTACTGAAAAAGGCGATATACGCTTTCGCTTTCGCTGTTTAATGTGTATGCGTTGCATCTACAACTGTCCTGAGAGGGCTATTTCACCTAGAATTTCTAAGTTTGTGCCAATTAGAAAAGGCTATAAGATTCAAGAGTTTGTTGATCAATAGTGAGCAGAATGAATTATCTTCGTGTTTTATGTATTAACTATTTGGATTTGTATAGAAAATCAGCCTAAATCATAATTGCTTCAAAACGATAAAATTCTTGACAACACCGAAAAAAAAGTTTAATATCAAAGTCTGAATTGAGCTGTCCTAGTTCGCAATGTATGGCCCCTTCGTCTAGCGGCCCAGGACACCGCCCTCTCACGGCGGGAACAGGGGTTCGAGTCCCCTAGGGGTCACCATATTAAGCTTCCGATGACAGTTGGGGGCTTTTTATAATTATTTAAGCTTGGGGTGCCGAAAGGCTGAGAGGAGAAGAACTCCAACCCGTTGAACCTGATGTGGATAATGCCATCGTAGGGAAGCCGTGCTACAGATTTTTGTTGAGCGCAAAATGAAGCTTATCAGCTCCCGATGATGTTTCGGGAGCTTTTTTATTCTAATAGTTTGGGAGGAAATGTATGTCTATAATACTGAATGGTAAAATATTTAATATCAATTGCCCTGTCACAATAAAAGATTTGTTGAATTCAAAAGGGATTAATATTGATAGAGTTGCTGTGGAAGTCAATTATCAAATAATTCTGAAACAAGAATGGGATAACTTTTTAGTAAACGATAATGACCAGATAGAGGTTCTCCAGTTTGTAGGGGGAGGTTGATTTGCTGATTAAACGGAAAATTATAGAAAGGGGATTTGGTTTATGAAGGACAGACTTGTCATAGGAAATGTTGAGCTCTCAAGCAGGCTTTTCATTGGCACTGGAAAATTCTCTAATAATGCAATAATTAAAGATTGTATCAAATCTTCAGGTTGTAGCGTTGTTACAGTTGCAGTAAGAAGGATTGATTTTGAAACACCTGAAGAAAATATGCTCCAATTTATACCTTCAGACTGCGTAGTTATGCCTAATACTTCCGGTGCAAGAAATGCAATTGACGCTGTGCGAATCGCACGATTAGCCCGGGAAGCAGGATGCGGTAACTGGATAAAAATTGAAGTGATTTCGGACAACAGATATCTTTTACCGGACAATTATGAAACCATAAAGGCGACTGAGATTTTGGCGAAAGAAGGATTTGTGGTGCTTCCTTATATGAATCCCGATTTGATGGTTGCAAAAGCGCTTATGGATGTGGGTGCTGCAGCCGTTATGCCGCTTGGAGCACCGATTGGTACTAACAGAGGGCTTAGAACGAAGGAAATGATTAGAATTTTAATAGAGGAAATAGATCTTCCTATCATTGTTGATGCAGGCATTGGCAGACCCTCTCATGCCGCTGAAGCGATGGAAATGGGTGCTGCAGCTGTATTGGTGAATACTGCTATAGCCACAGCTCATGACCCAGTCGCTGCAGCGCTTGGCTTTAGTTTTGCGGTAAAAGCCGGGAGACTGAGTTTTATCGGCGGCGCGTCGAAAGCTGAATTGTATGCGCAGGCTTCCTCGCCTCTTGAAGGCTTTCTCGACAGCTTGCAATAAAAAGACTGGAGTGTGAAATGGCCTTTTACGAACAGATAAAAATGTATAAGGACTTTGATTTTGAATCTTTTTTGAACAAAGTTACGGTACAGGATGTTGAAAACGTTCTTGCAAAAGAAAAACCGGATGTATGGGATTTTCTGTGCCTGTTATCACCTGCTGCCACTTCGCATCTTAAAATTATGGCTAATATTGCAAATGATTTGACGATAAAGAATTTCGGACGTGTGGTGCTTCTTTATACTCCGATATATTTAGCTGACTATTGTCTTAACGAATGTGTATATTGCAGCTTTAATGTAAAGAATAATTTCAAAAGAAGTAAACTTACAATGGAGGAACTTGAAAAGGTTGCGTCAGAAATTTCTCGAACCGGATTAAAACATGTATTAATTCTGACAGGTGAGTCAAGAGAAAAAACGCCTGTGAGTTATATTGAGGAATGCACTATGCTTTTGCGCAAGTTTTTTACTTCGGTATCAGTTGAAGTGTATCCTTTGGAAAAGTTGGAATATGAACGGCTTGGCGCAGCCGGAATTGACGGGATAACCATATATCAGGAAGTTTATGATGAAGTGATTTATGAGAGTTTGCATAAATCGGGACCCAAGAGAAACTATCATTTTCGCCTTGATGCAGCTGAACGCGCAGCTGAAGCCGGTCTTCGCACTGTCAGTATAGGCGCGCTTTTAGGGTTAAATAATTTTAGAACCGAAGTTTTCTTTACAGGTTTGCATGCTCAGTATCTTCAGAAAAAGTATTGGGATATTGAAGTAGGAGTTTCTTTGCCAAGATTTAGGCCGCACTTGGGTAATTTCACTGCATTAGCTCCCGTTTCCGATAAGTATTTTGTTCAAGCGCTTTTAGCCTTAAGGATTTTTCTTCCTCGTTGCGGCATATCAATAAGTACCAGGGAAGATCCGTTGTTCAGGGAAAACATTTTACCGATGGGCGTTACCCGTATGTCGGCGGGAGTCTCAACTAATGTAGGCGGTAATTTAAGGCATGGCGAAACAAAATCCCAATTCGAAATATCAGATTCAAGAAGTGTCGCTGAAATGAGAGATATGCTGAAAAGCAAAGGGTATCAGACAACCTTTGTTGATTGGCGTTGATGAAAGGAAACATAAAAAGTGAAGGATATCTTTTTGGGGAAAAGGCTTTATTGCATACTAGGAGAGGAGTTTTCCTTAGGTAGAAGCAATGTTTATATTGCTGAACAGATGGTTAATGCTGGAGTCGGGATAATACAATATCGTGAAAAAGAGAAGAGTAAACGTTTGAAATTAGAGGAATGCATTCAAATTCGATCGCTTACAAAGAAAACAGGGACATTGTTTATTGTAAATGACGATATAGACATAGCTTTGCTGACTCATGCGGATGGAGTGCATGTGGGGCAGGATGACTTACCGGCTAAGGATGCGCGAAAACTTATTGGGAATGAAATGATATTGGGAGTATCGACTCATTCGCCGGAGCAAGCAAGGGCAGCGGTTTCGGATGGAGCGGATTACATAGGAACAGGTCCGCTATTTAGAACTTTTACAAAAAAAGACGTGTGCGAACCCGTCGGTTTAAGGTATCTTGAATATGTAGCTGGTAACATCGACATTCCACATGTAGCAATAGGAGGCATCAAGGAATCAAATCTTCAGTATGTCATTTCGGCAGGTGCACGATGCATATGCATGGTAACCGAAATATTAGGCGCAGAAGACATTATATCCATTATTAAAAGAATAACGGACAAAATAAATGATGGGGTGAAAAATATATGACACAGATGGAATACGCAAAGGCGGGAATTATTACCCAAGAGATGAAATTTGCGGTACAAGCGGAAGGAGTTGAGCCTGAGTATATTTTGCAGGGTCTTGCTAATGGTGAGATTGTCCTGCCGCGAAATTTACTTCGTAAGCCTTTTAATTACAGTGCTGTCGGTAAAGGTCTTTCGACCAAGGTGAATGCAAATATCGGAACATCGGATGCTTATCCCGATATAGAGGATGAGATTATAAAACTTAAAACCGCTATCGAAGCCGGAGCGCACTCGGTCATGGATTTAAGTACAGGCGGAGATATAAATGAATCAAGAAGGCAAATAATTGATGCAAGTTCTGTAATGGTAGGTACTGTACCACTGTACCAGGCCATGGTTGATGCGGCTACAAGCGGCAGAAGTTTTGTTGATTTATGTGCTGATGATTTTTTTGAGGCAATTGAGCGCCACTGTCGGGACGGGGCTGACTTTATAACAGTGCATTGCGGGATAACGCGCAGCTGCATTGACGAATTGAGAAACTTGGGCAGAACAATGGATATTGTATCAAGAGGAGGATCCTTTCTTACTGCCTGGATGCTTCACAATGAAAAAGAAAACCCTCTGTTTGAACAATTTGACAGACTGCTTGAGATTGCGCTTGAATTTGATGTCACTTTAAGCCTTGGAGATGGACTAAGACCCGGATGTATTGACGATGCGACCGATGCCCCCCAGATAAAAGAGTTGATAATACTTGGAGGTTTGGTCAAAAGAGCGCGTGAAGCCGGAGTGCAGACAATGGTAGAAGGGCCAGGTCATGTGCCATTACATCAAATTCAGACGAATATGGAAATTGAAAAAACTCTTTGCTTCAATGCTCCTTTTTATGTATTGGGGCCGATTGTAACCGATGTAGCTCCCGGCTATGATCACATAACCTCGGCGATAGGCGGGGCATTGGCGGCTTGGCATGGAGCTGATTTTCTGTGTTATGTGACTCCTGCTGAACATCTTGGATTGCCGACTGCACAGGATGTAAAGGATGGTGTTATAGCGAGCAGAATTGCTGCTCATGCAGGAGACATAGCAAAAGGAGTCAAGCGGGCTAAAGATTGGGATTTGAAAATGGCTAAGGCGAGAAAAGCGCTTGATTGGGAAAGCCAGATCGAATTATCGATTGATCCGGTTAAAGCCGGTTGTATACGTTCGCAGAGAAACAACGATGGGCAAAAAACATGCACCATGTGCGGAGAGTATTGCGCTTACAGGATAGTAAGTAAGCATCTTGGAACAACGGGAAAGATAGCTGCGATTGTGAGCTGATATTAAGATCAAATTTAAGACTTTTATTTTCAAAAGTCCTATAAGCGTGTATACTTGTGTTTAAGAACTTGCATTAAATAAGCAACAAGGAGGCATATTATGCATGATGTTTTAATAATAGGTGGAGGCATGGCAGGGTTGACAGCCGGAATATATGCAAGGCGAGCAGGTTTAGATGTGCTTCTCTTCGAAAAAATGTTTATCGGAGGTCAGATTGCGACTACATACTCCGTTGAAAATTATCCGGGATTCGACGAACCCATAACCGGTCATGAATTAGCTATGAAAATTGAAAAGCATGCCCGTAAGTTTGGGTTGGAAATACTCTATGACGAAGTGATAGGTCTAAAGCTTGACGGGAAGATAAAGAAAGTAATTACTGAAAATAAAGAATATGAAACTAAGGCGATTATTCTCGCTATGGGTGCGCAGCCAAAAACCTTGGGGCTTGAAAAAGAGGACAATTTCAGGGGCAGAGGCGTTTCATACTGTGCTACTTGTGATGGAGCTTTTTACAGAGATAAGAGGGTTGCTGTGGTAGGCGGTGGGGATACTGCTGCGGAAGATGCGCTGTTTCTCGCGCAGTATGTTAACAAAGTGCATCTTATACACAGAAGAAATGAGTTGCGTTCGTATAAACTGCTCCAAAGAAAGGTTCTGGAGAATAAGAAGATTGAAATTCATTGGGATTCTGTCGTCAATGAAATTATAGGAGAAACAGAAGTCACCGGTGTCAGAATTTCGAACATTCAGAGTGGAGATTCAAATGTAATTGAAGTTGACGGTGTGTTTGTGGCTATCGGAATTCAACCGAACAGTTCAATAGTTACGGATAGTATCGTAACAGACGAAGCAGGTTTTGTAGTTGCTGACGAATGTATGAGAACAAACCTGCCAGGTGTTTTTGTAGCCGGAGATTTGCGTAAAAAGCCCATGTGGCAGATTATAACAGCGGCTAGTGATGGAGCGATTGCAACCTTAGCCGCACAAAGATATATAATAGAAGAATTTGAATAATTAGGGAGGGGATTGTTAATGGGTAAGCTTTTTGGAACTGACGGTGTGAGGGGATTGGCAAACGCTCAATTAGATGGAATGCTGGCTTTCAAATTAGGCCAAGCAGGTGCATATGTGCTTACAAGAGAGAAACACAGACCCAAAATACTTATAGGCAGGGATACAAGACTATCAGGAGATATGCTCGAAGCTGCTATTGTTGCGGGAATATGTTCGGTGGGAGCTGAGGCTGTTGTAGCCGGAGTCTTACCTACTCCTGCGGTAGCGTATTTGACCAGGCATTATGGAGCAGATGCCGGAGTAGTGATTTCAGGTTCGCATAATTCCATGGAGGATAACGGAATAAAGTTTTTTGATCGTAGAGGCTACAAACTCCCTGATGATATGGAAGAACGGGTAGAAAGAATAATTTTAGAGAATGCAGAAGCTTTGCCTAATCCGGTTGGGATTGAAGTCGGACGTAGGGTAAGGGCAAGAGACGTTACCAGAGATTACATAGATTTTTTAACATCAACAATTAACGGTACTAGGCTTGACGGACTAAAAGTCGTGGTGGATTGCGCTAACGGAGCGGCATTTGAGGTTGCACCCAAGGTGCTGACTAAATTAGGCACTCAGTTAACAGTAATACACGACGATCCCGACGGCATCAATATAAACCTGCATTGCGGCTCTACACATCCTGAAAGATTACAGAGCTATGTGTTAGAGACAGGTGCAGACATAGGTATAGCTTTTGACGGTGATGCAGATCGCTTGATACTGGTCGATGAACATGGGAAAATAGTTGATGGAGATCATATAATGGCGATTTGTGGTATAAGCTTGAATGCAAGAGAAATATTAAATAAAAACACCGTGGTAACAACTGTTATGAGTAATTTAGGACTTGATCTGGCTCTTAAAAAAGCCGGATGCAATATAGTTAAAACTAAGGTTGGAGACAGGTATGTATTGGAGGAAATGCTGGCTCAGGGGTACAATTTAGGTGGCGAGCAGTCAGGTCATGTGATTTTCCTTGACTACAACACAACAGGCGATGGTATTTTGACAGCTTTGCAGGTTATGAAGATCATGAAAGAAAGTAATAAGAGTCTTTCGAAACTTTCTTCCGTTATGATCAAATTCCCTCAAGTACTGGCGAATGCCCGAGTAAAAGAGGATAAAAAGTCTGCGCTTTCTGATGATCCGGTAATACAACAGGAAATAAAAAATATTGAATCTAAATTCATGGGGAACGGCAGAGTGCTTATTAGAGCTTCCGGGACTGAACCTCTCATAAGAGTAATGATCGAGGGACAAGATCAACCGACAATTGAGCGCAGCGCATATCAGTTGGCACGGCTTATAGAGGACAGGCTTGGATAAATATGAAAGAGGTGCGGTTAAATGTGTGGAATAGTAGGATACATCGGGGATAGTGAAGCGACGCCAATCCTTGTCAAAGGGCTGAAAAAGCTGGAATATAGGGGTTATGACTCTGCAGGTATTGCAGTTTATAAAGATAGTGTTGTACAGATTTCAAAAGCTAAAGGGAGATTAAGCGTCCTTGAAGACAGGCTAACCGCATTTCCCATAAAAGGAACTGTCGGCATAGGACACACCAGATGGGCGACTCACGGGGAGCCATCCGATACAAATTCCCATCCTCACACAAATATGTCGGGAGCGATAGCTGTCGTGCATAATGGTATTATAGAGAATTTCTTAAGCCTTAAAGAATGGTTGATTGACGCGGGGTATACTTTTGTTTCGGACACAGATACCGAAGTGATTGCTCACCTTATAAATCACTATTATAGAGGAGATTTGTTCGAAGCTGTCAGAGTATCGCTATTAAAGATAGAGGGTTCATATGCGCTTGCTGTAATATGTGCTGATAATCCGGACGAAATCATTGCTGTCCGCAAAGATAGTCCGCTTGTGTTGGGGATTGGGAAAAGCGAAAACTATATAGCGTCTGATATCACGGCTCTTTTGGAGCATACTCGCGATTGCCTGTTGCTTGAGGATAAGGAGATCGCGGTTGTAAAAAAGAATGGAATAGACATATATAATCTCGATGGGAAAAAGGTTAGCAAAGAACTTTTAAGGGTTGATTGGGATGTTGCTTCCGCTGAAAAGGGGGGCTACAAGCACTTTATGCTTAAAGAGATTTTTGAGCAGCCCGATAGTCTGAAAGCTACTATAAGCCCAAGAATAGATAAACAGTCGGGACGGATTGTTTTGAATAATCCATTACCTAATCCGGAAAAGGTTTTTGTTGTGGCATGCGGAACTGCCTATCACGCCGGTTGTGTGGGAAAGTTTCTAATTGAGTCGCTGGCAAAAATTCCTGTTGAGACTGATATTGCTTCGGAATTCCGATATCGCAATCCAATCATCAAAGAAAACGATCTGGTGATAGTGATCAGCCAATCAGGAGAGACGGCTGACACAATAGCTGCGCTGCGCGAAGCTAAAAGGAACAAAGCATTCGTTTTGGCTGTCACAAATGTCGTAGGCAGCACAGTTTCAAGGGAGGCTGACAGCGTGTTTTACACGTGGGCAGGACCTGAAATAGCTGTCGCTTCGACAAAGGCTTATACTACACAGCTTTTGGCGATAACGATTATTGCCCTGGAGTTGGCGTCGCAAAAAGGACAAATATCAGATAGTCGCTATAAACAGCTATTGAATGCTATTGAAACTATTCCGATGTATATCAAGAACATTCTAAATGATGTGACAATAATCCAAAGATTTGCGAGTCAATACTTTAATGCCAAACATATATTTTTCATAGGCAGGGGGCTTGACCATGCAATAGCAATGGAAGGTTCACTGAAACTCAAAGAGATATCATATATACATTCGGAAGCATATGCGGCGGGAGAACTAAAACACGGAACAATCGCCCTGATAGAAAATGGCTCGCTGGTCGTTGCTCTTGATACGCAGCAACATCTTCACGAAAAGATGATAAGTAACATAAAAGAAGTCAAAGCGAGAGGGGCTGTTGTGATAGCTATCGCTCTTGAAGGGAATACGGATATCGCAAAGGTTTCAGATCATTGCATTTACCTTCCTTCGGTTGAAAACTGTCTGACACCGATACTGGCTGTGTTGCCGCTTCAGCTTTTTGCTTACTATGTTGCCGTTGGAAAAGGTTGCGATGTGGATAAGCCGAGAAATTTAGCAAAAAGCGTTACTGTTGAATAATTATTTATTAAATTGATAAAAATGCTTGACACGTGACTAGGCGATTTGTATACTAGATATTAGTACCAAGTAATAATATCTAGTCGTCGTTAAAATTTTCGGACTTATTTTTTTATTTGGGCTACTACAAATAATAAAGGAGGCAAGATTTATGTCAAAAGTAGTTTTGTTTACCGATAGCACATCGGATCTGCCGAAGAGCTATGTTGAGGAATACGATATAAGAATTGTTCCTCTCACAGTGCACTTTGGAGAAGAGGAGTTCATGGATGGGTATGATCTTACACCGGCAGGTTTCTACAACAAACTTACATCGAGCAGCCACCACCCTACAACGTCTCAGGTGCCTCCGCAAAGGTTTGTGGAGGAGTATGAAAAAGAGTTGGCAAAAGGAAATTCTATTTTGTCCATTCACTTATCATCAAAGGTAAGCGGAACTTACCAAGCTGCTATTACCGCCAAAAATACGCTTGAAAGTCAGAATATAGAAGTAGTTGATTCTAAGGGAATGTCGATTGGATTCGGCTTACTCGTGCTTGAAGCAGCTAAAATGCTTAAGCAAGGCTCAGGGATTAAGGAAACAGCTGACAAAGTGAGAGCTATGAGTGAAAAACAACAATATTATTTCTCTGTAGATACTTTGGAGTTTCTGAAAAGAGGCGGCAGACTTAGTCCTATGAAGGCTATGATAGGAACGATACTTAACATGAAGCCCATACTTTGTGTTAAAGACGGTGTTGTAGAGCCATTAGACAAAGTAAGGGGCAGAAAAAAAGTATTTTCAAGGCTTATAGAGCTAACCAAAGAAGCAGGAGCGGATTTCAGTTCGCAAACCATTGCTGTAGCTCATGCGAGCGTTCCTGATGTTGCTGCCGAATTTGCTAACGAGGTCAAAAAGGAGCTTAACCCTAAAGAGGTTTTGATAACAGAAATTGGAAGCGTCATTGGAACTCACGTAGGCCCCGGAGCAATCAGTATATTCTTTAGAGGAAAATGAGCTAAGGGATAACGTCGTTACTTTTGAGAGGCGATAGTCTCTCGCCTCTAGGCTGCTTTTCCCACGTGAGTAGGATTGCAGGCGGGAGTTTTATTGCCAATTTTTTGCCCTAACAATCGTTGACAAACTGGTTAACCTATTGTAATATAAATTATCAAAAACCGTTGGGCAAACGGTGGTAGTTTTGTTGTTATGTCGACATTAGTCGTTAAGTTGTTTAATTTATGAACTCATGCCCAGGTGGTGGAATTTGGCAGACACGCTATCTTGAGGGGGTAGTGATAACAATCGTGCGGGTTCGAGTCCCGCCCTGGGCACCATTAACTGGGAGAGGAGCAAATCCTCTCTTTAATTTTTTAAGGGAGGAATAGATATTGGAAAATTTTATATTTCATAATCCTACGTGTATTATCTTCGGGAAAGCAGCCGAAGAAAAAGTTGGAGTAGAAGTCAGAAATCATGCATCGAAAATATTGCTGCATTACGGTACAGGTAGTATAGCTAAAAGTGGATTGTACCAAAAGATTGCCAATTCGCTGAAGGAAGCGGGAGTAGATTTTATTGAGCTTTCCGGTGCTTTACCAAATCCACGGCTTTCATTGGTTCGAGAAGGGATCGACATTTGTAAAAAAGAAAAGATCGGATTTATTCTTGCTGTAGGAGGAGGTAGTGCGATCGATTCGGCTAAGGCTATAGCTGTTGGAGCGTGCTATCAGGGTGATGTGTGGGATTTCTTCAATCAAAAGGCTAATCCTACAGAGGCTTTAGGAGTGGGAGTTGTTTTGACGATTCCTGCGGCAGGCAGCGAGATGAGCAACAGCATGGTTATAACCAACGAGGATGGATGGTACAAAAGAGGATGCACCTCCGATATAGTAAGACCGAAGTTTGCCATTATGAATCCTGAACTTACATATACATTGTCCGATTACCAAACTGTTTGCGGCATAGCGGATATTTTGGCTCATGTACTTGAAAGATACTTTACAAATTCGACCAATGTGGATTTTACAGATAGACTATGTGAGGCTACATTAAGAACTGTCATTCAAAACTCACCTTTAGTTTTGAAGAATCCGTCTGATTACAATGCTCGTGCTGAGATTATGTGGGCCGGCACAATCGCTCATAATGATATTTTGGGTACAGGACGGATTGGTGATTGGGCGTCCCACCAGATTGAGCACGAACTAAGCGGAATTTATGATGTGCCGCATGGGGCGGGACTCGCCGTAATTTTTCCTGCATGGATGAAATATGTATATCAACATGATGTGAGAAGGTTCGCTCAGTTTGCCGTAAGAGTATTTGGTGTCGATTATTCGTATAGTTCTCCCGAAGTCACCGCTTTAGAAGGTATAGACCGATTAAAACAGTTCTTTGCGAGTGTCGGACTTCCGGTCAGTTTGAAGGAATTAGGGATACCAGACGATAGGCTTGAAGAAATGGCGCAAAAGTGTAAAAAAACCGATGGACAGGTAAGTGTCGTTGGGAATTTTGTAAAGCTTAACCAACAGGACATTTTGAAAATACTTAAATTAGCGCTATAAAAAAGCTAGACATTACTGCAGAGGAAACACCGATGCAGTTTTTTTTTTGAGTGAAAATCAATCTTCTAAAAATCGACAAAACTTTTCAATATTTTCGTAATATTTTTGTAAAAAAAAGATGTACATATGAAACATTTGTGTTAAACTGTTTTTCGTAAGGGAACAGGTAAGTTTATTCGCATCACTCGAATTTTGATTTCACAAAATTTCTGATGTTGAGTATTTTCCCTCGTATTCGTTGACATTGGAGGTCGATTGTTATGAGGCGTTTTTGTGCCCTCGTTCTGGCTTTAACTGTGACATTTATTTTTATTGTATCCCCTTTAAACGTTTCAGCAGTACCATCTGACGGAATTCTAAGAAATCAATCTCAGGGAGAAGAAGTAGTGAATCTTCAGATGAGATTACGCGATCTAGGATATTTTAATTATAAGGTAACAGGGCATTTTGGAGCTGCAACAGCAGGCGCAGTAAGGCTTTTTCAGGAGATTAACGGGCTTAGCCCAGATGGTGTGGCAGGACCTCAGACACTCGAGATCCTGTACAGCACAGCGGCCATAAGATTCACCGCAAGGCCAACACAAGTTTCAGAATTTTTACCCGTATCAAGAGGCGGTAGATCATCTTTAGGAGTAATGGTCGATTGGTTTGAAAGTGGGCGTTACATATTTCCCAGAGGAGCGACAGCGAGAATCATAGATTTGAGAACAGGCAGATCATTTAATATAAAGAGGACAGGCGGTACAAATCATGCTGATTCCGAAGCGATTTCGTCTGATGATTCCAGAATAATTCGCGAAATTTGGGGCGGTTGGGATTGGGAACGCAGAGCAGTCATAGTTGAAATCGGAGGAGCTAGAATTGCTGCATCTATGAACGGCATGCCGCACGGATACGAAGCTATTGGTAATAATGCTATGCAAGGGCATTTTTGTGTGCATTTCTATAATAGCCGCTTACACGTGAATAACCGCGAATGTCCTGAACATCAGGCGATGGTAAGAAGAGCCGCCGGCCAATAATTTTAAAATATATCGAATTAGAAATTAGTGTTAACAATTTTATCGTTTATCTTTTGTGAAGTATATTAGAAACCTAACTAGACAGTTATGCTAAATTTGTGCCGCTAAGACTCAATAGCGGCTTTGTCTTGAACAAAACATTTCTTATGAAACATTCGTAAATCAGGAGGTAATGCTTTGAGCAAATTTGTTTTAGCATTGGATCAGGGAACTACCAGCTCAAGGGCTATAATATTCGACAATTCCGGTTCAATTGTAGGTAGCGCTCAAAAAGAATTCACACAGATTTATCCTAAACCGGGCTGGGTTGAGCACAATCCTATGGAGATTTGGGATTCGCAGATTGGTGTCGCAAGAGATGTGATGGAAAAATACTTTGTAAAACCTCAAGACATAGCTGCCATTGGTATCACCAATCAAAGAGAAACAACTGTTGTATGGGACAAGAAAACCGGCAAGCCAATATATAACGCTATTGTTTGGCAGTGCAGAAGAACTGCTTCAATTTGCGACAATCTCAAAGAAAAAGGTTTTGCTGCTTCGATTCAAAAGAAAACGGGATTAGTGCTGGATGCGTACTTTTCCGGCACTAAAATCAAATGGATATTGGATAATGTGGATGGGGCAAGAAAGAAAGCTCAAGCAGGAGAACTGCTTTTTGGCAACATTGATACCTGGCTTATATGGAATCTGACCGGGGGAGCAGCCCATGTCACTGATTATTCAAATGCAGCAAGAACGATGCTGTTTAACATAAACGATCTTGTATGGGACAAAGAAATGATATCTGAACTCGATATATTTGAATCCATGCTCCCAAATGTAAAACCTTCAAGTTGCGTTTATGGACATACTTTAGAGCAATTATTTGGTGCAAGAATAACTATATCCGGTGCGGCAGGGGATCAACAGGCAGCGCTTTTTGGGCAGGCGTGTTTTGAACCGGGTATGGCAAAGAATACTTATGGAACCGGTTGCTTTATGCTAATGAACACCGGTGATAAGATCGTTAATTCCAATAATGGTTTACTCACTACCATCGCTTGGGGATTAGACGGTAAAGTTGAATATGCTCTTGAGGGTAGTATTTTCGTAGCAGGCGCTGCTGTACAGTGGTTAAGAGATGAGATGAAGATTATCGATAACGTTGCAGACTCCGAAGCGATCGCTGCTTCCGTGCCAGATTCAAATGGTGTTTATGTTGTTCCGGCTTTTGTTGGTTTGGGAGCGCCATATTGGGATATGTATGCGAGAGGTGCGATATTGGGCTTAACAAGAGGAGCGAACAGAAACCATCTGGTTAGAGCAACACTTGAATCGATCGCTTATCAGACAAGAGAAGTGCTGGAAGTAATGCAGGAAGACTCAAATATAACTCTCAAAAGTTTAAAAGTCGATGGCGGATGTGTTGCAAACTCATTTTTGATGCAATTTCAGTCGGATATTTTAGGCGTTCCGGTCGAAAAACCTGTCGTTACCGAAACAACTGCATTAGGTGCTGCTTATCTGGCAGGTCTTGCTGTGGGATTTTGGTCTTCAAAAGATGAAATAGCGAAAAAATGGAGAATAGACAAGACTTTTGTTCCGGACATGTCTGAGGATGATAGAAAACATAAGTATGTAAACTGGAAAAAGGCAGTAAGGAGAGCTCTGGAATGGGAAAGTGACAAGGATTAATAGATAAGGAGTAAAAGTAATGTTGGAAGTATTTAAGGGTTTTCATAAAAAGCCGGATTACCAAAATCAGTACATAACCCAAATAAACCGCCAGGCTTCCCATTTCCCTTGGAGCGCTTACGAGAATGAAGTGCAGGCAAAGTTTAGATTGCGTTCAAAGTATTCTATATCTCTTGATGGAGAATGGGATTTTTTATATGCTTCAAGCCCGGAGAATCTTCCTGAAGCTTTCGCAGAGCAAAATGCTGATATCTCCAAATGGGGAAAAATTTCTGTCCCAGGCAACTGGGAGCTGCAAGGCTATGGCAAGCCCGTTTATGTCAACACGCTATATCCATTCAAGGATGGAGTCAAGGAAAACTACCTGTTGGAAATCAGCAACAAAAAGCAATATGACATTTACAGCAAATACAATCCTCCTTTTATTCCGGAGGAAAACGCTTGTGGAATTTACCGTAGAAACTTCACACTGCCTTCCTCATTTGATGGACGGAGCGTTTTTGTATGTTTCAAAGGAGTTGAGGCTGCTTATTATCTTTGGGTAAACGGCCGCCCGGTAGGTTATTCACAGGACAGCAAACTTCCTTCTGAATTTGAGATAACCGAATATCTCATCCCGGGTGAAAACATGATTGCATTAGTTGTATTGCGCTTTTGCGATGGTACTTGGCTTGAAGATCAGGATTACTTTCATTTATCGGGGATATACCGTTCGGTTGAGCTGATTGCGAAGCCCAAAACTCACATACAGGACTTTAAAATCGATGCAGAACCGGATAACAAAGGCGGGGGAGTACTAAGAGCACGCTGTTTTGTTAACCGTTCGGAGGGTTTCGCCGATTACCGTATAAAGTTTTGTCTGTATAACCCGGATGGAGTTCAGTTGGCACAATTAGAAAAGCCAATTGCTGTCTCTTCTCCGATTTTGGGAATGGGCTCGGGCCGTGGGTTCAAAGGAATGCGACAGATCAACGGTTCGGCAGTGTTGGAGCTCAAGATAAACGATGTCTTACCATGGAGTTTTGATAAACCGCACCTATATACTGTTGTGCTAATTCTTGTTGACTCCAATGGAAATGAAACTGATTTTGAAAGTTGCCGCATAGGATTTAGAAAAATATGCATTGAAAACAATATCATAAAATTAAACGGCAAGCGCATTGTTTTTAGAGGTGTCAACCGCCATGAGTTTGCTTGGCCTACCGGCCGAACAGTAAGCCGGGAACATATGGTTAAGGAAATTAAACTTATGAAACAGCTCAACTTCAATGCAGTGAGAACAAGCCACTATCCCAACGATCCCATGTGGTTTGACTTATGCGATGAGTACGGACTACTTGTTGTCTGTGAGGCAAACCTTGAAACCCACGGTATAGCAGGCAGTATCGCGAATAACCCGGAATGGGCGGAAGCAATGCTGGAACGTGCTCGCCGCATGGTGCTCACTCATAAAAACCATCCTTGCATAGTATCTTGGTCTTTAGGCAATGAATCGGGTTACGGGGCAGGACATGCGGCTATGGCTAATTGGATTAGGGAATATGATGGTACACGACTAGTGCAGTATGAGAACAACGATCCTGACCAGATAGCAAGCGACATAAAATGCACTATGTATCCGCCCATGCATCTTCTGGAATCTATGATTGCCAACAACAGGGATCGTCGTCCCATCGTCTTGGTTGAATATGCCTATCAAATTGCAAATTCTATAGGAAACTATGAGCAGTTTAATTATCTTGCTGAAAAGCATGAAATATTTCAGGGCGGCTTTGTATGGGATTGGCAAGATAAGTGCTTGCCGGCTGTTAATAAAAATGGTGAAACTTTCTTTGGATTCGGTGGAGATTGGAACGAAGAAATTGTTGACTGGGTTTGCCCTGAATTTATGTGTGCCAATGGCGTAGTTTTAGCCGATCTCACAATTAAGCCTAGTGCTTGGGAAATTAAGCAAGGGCAAGCGCCTGTTATAATAGAACGGGTATATCAGGGAAAGAATCATTTTTTGCTTAAAAATCGTACCCACGCAATAGATTTTGATTCACTGACACTAGCTTATGAAATCGTTGTGAGCGGTGATAAAATCTTCGAAAAAAATGTTACACTGGCAAAAAAGCAAAGATCGGATAACGAGGAGATATCAGTAATACTCAATGACAATACCGATGTGGGACTTTATGCATCACCGATTGATCTTTCACATGACGATTTACTGTTTACTCCGGATATGTCCGCTGCACTGTCTTTTACACACGAAGTTTACCTTAACATTAAAGTACAAACAGCAGCCGATTTTCCATGGGCAGCCAAAGGACATGAGCTGGCTTCATACCAATTTGAGATAAAAGGAAGTGCACCAATCCTTTCTAAAAAAACATCGGGCAAAGTTCTAAACATAAGCAAAGCCGCTGAAATTATTACAGTAAGCGGGGTAGGCTTTACGGCACAATTTGATTGTGCTCAGAACTTGCTTTGCGGTTACGAGAAAAATGGTAAAGCGTATCTTTTGTCTGGTGGAACTGAGAATTTTAGCCGCGGCAGAACGGGACTTCACTTAGGGGACAAATGGTGGGGTGAGTCTAATGCTCTTTGGGATTCCTTCCTGCCTGGCAAGCTGAATAGAAATCCGTGTGGAGCAGAGTATGGATTTCTGGATAATACAGCTGCCGCCCGAATAATATTCACGAATGAGATATCAGGCGATAACGGTGTAATTTGCTCTCAGGTGTCTTATACAATTTATAGCGATGGTGACATTGAAGTCGATGCTATGATGGACATAGACAGTGCATTTGTTCATATGCCACGTTTTGGACTTGAATTTATAGCTGCTGAAGGTTTTAATGAGTTGTGCTGGTATGGAAGAGGTCCGCTCGAGAGCTATTGCGACAGGAAACTTGCAGCTCACATCGGCAAATTCGCTTCCACTGTTGAATCGAATCATTTTCCCTTTGTACCGGTGAGTCATAATGGAAGCCATGCCGATACTAGATGGTTCACTCTTGAAAATCGAAATGTGGGTAAAATTATGTTTAGCGGCTCGAAGTTTTCCTTTAATGTTCATCATAATACGGTAGAGGACTACTGGAGTGCACGTCATGATCACGAGCTTATCCGTCGTAAAGAAGTTTATGTCAATGTAGATGGAGCTATGGCAGGCATCGGAGGAGACATGGCATGGTCTACAGAATTGGCAGATAAACATAAAGTTCATGCGGGTGAACGTCATTTTAGATTTATTATCAGTTTCCCAATGTAATGGGAGGTGTTTGAAAGTATTATTTCGGTGCAGTTTTAGACAGCCATGCAAAAAAATAAGTTTTTAGCTGATCTTGACTATAATTTTGAAGCATGCTATATTGTAATTAATTAAACATTTGAGGCCGGAGATTTTGAGAGCCACACTATAAGTACTTTACAAAAAAGTATTTATAGTGTGGCTTTTGTGTTGTTTAAATGTGTTCATAAAGGAGAGAAAAATATGTATGATATTGCCGTAATAGGGGCAGGAATCATCGGCTGTTCAATAGCGAGAGCATTATCAAAGTATCAGCTGAAAATAGTTCTGATAGAGAAGGAATCAGATGTAGCTAATGGAACTACTAAAGCCAATAGTGCTATTATACACGCTGGCTATGATGCTAAACCGGGTACTTTAAAAGCTAAATTAAACTTGCTTGGGAACTCGGCTTTTGATGAATTGTGCAAGATTCTTGATGTACCATTTAAAAGAATTGGGTCTATGGTTATTGCGTTGCAAGAAGATGAGTTTGCGACGTTAAGTAAATTATACGAGCAGGGCGTGAGAAATGGAGTTCCCGGAATAAAAATATTGCAGCAGAAAGAATTAAGGAACATTGAGCCGAATATAAGCGATCATGCATTAGGAGCATTATACGCACCGACTTGTGGCATAGTAGGACCATGGGAATTAGCCATTGCTTTAGCCGAGAATGCTGCTGACAACGGTGTTGAGATTCTATTGAACACACGAGTAGAAAATATCAAAAAGCTAGAAAACGAGTATATTTTATATACAAATAATAGAATAATTAGCGCAAAGCGCGTTGTGAACTGCGCAGGCCTTCATGCTGATGAAATCAATGATATGGTTGCGACACCGAGCTTTCAAATAATGCCAAGGCGTGGTGAATACAATATCATGGATAAAAGCGTTGGAAAATTAGTGAATACAGTTGTATTTCAATGTCCCTCCAAACTTGGGAAAGGTGTGTTGATAGCGCCCACAGTGCATGGCAACTTGCTTATAGGACCTAATTCAGAAGATATACTAGAGAAGAATAATTTTGAAACCACCAAAGATGGATTGAAGCATATTTTCGATACTGCTGCGCGGTCAGTTAAAAAGGTGAGTGCCAGTACTATCATAACCGCGTTTACAGGCTTAAGGGCAAGATGTGAGAGAGACGATTTCATTATAGAAGAAGCTACCGATGCAGTTGGTTTTATTAATGTTGCGGGAATAGAATCTCCTGGATTGACTGCTGCACCTGCTATAGCTGATTATGTTCTGGATATTATTAAGGGTATGAATGTGGATATGGTTGCTAAAACAGATTTTGTTGAAAAACGGCGTCCTGTAATACGCTTTAATGAATTGACGAATGACGAAAAAGAAAAGATTATAGAGAAGGATTCGAGTTATGGGAAGATTATATGCCGTTGTGAGAATATTACGGAAGGTGAGATCGTTGATGCGATTCATAGAAATGTAGGAGCGAGGACTTTGGATAGCGTGAAGCGTCGCGTTAGGCCTGGGTCAGGAAGATGCCAGGGCGGGTTTTGCAGTCCTAGAGTAATGGAGATACTTGCAAGAGAGCTTGAGATCGACATGTCTAAAGTTGTAAAAGATCATCCGAAGTCATATATCCTCACGGCTCAGACTAAAGATACGAGTATGTTTGATTTGCACGCTGTTAATTACTTAACTAAGGAGTGTGTTGCTAATGCAAATAGAATATGATGTAGTTGTTATAGGCGCAGGTCCGGCTGGTTTGGCAGCTGCTATAGAAGTCAAGAGAAATGGCGTGGATAGCGTATTAATAGTGGACCGCGACAGAGAGCTAGGCGGAATTTTGCAGCAGTGTATCCATAATGGATTTGGTCTTCACCTTTTTAAGGAGGAACTAACAGGACCTGAGTATGCTGAAAGATTTATCAATGAGCTTAAAGAATTACAAATTGAATATAAACTAGAGACTATGGTCATTGAACTCACAAAAGATAAAGTTATTACGATGGTCAATTCAAAAGATGGATTGCTAACAGTCAAAGCTAAAGCAATAGTTCTGGCAATGGGTTGCAGGGAGAGAACCAGAGGTGCATTGAACATTCCCGGTACACGTCCATCAGGAATATATACAGCAGGAACAGCACAGCGGTTTGTAAACATGGAAGGTTACATGGTAGGGAAACGAGTCGTCATATTGGGATCGGGAGATATCGGCTTGATTATGGCAAGACGCTTGACACTTGAGGGTGCTGAAGTCCTGGCAGTAGTGGAGTTATTGCCTTATTCGAGCGGCCTGACAAGAAATATCGTTCAGTGTCTTGAAGATTTCGAGATTCCTTTGTTTTTAAGCCATACTATAACAAAAATCCAGGGGAAATATCGGCTTGAAGGTGTTTGGGTTTCAAAAGTCGATGACAAAAGACATCCTATCGAGGGTACTGAAGTCTATATTGATTGTGATACTCTGCTTCTTTCCGTTGGATTGATACCGGAGAATGAGCTTTCAAAAGGGGCAGATATAGAAATTGATACTGCGACAAATGGTCCGATTGTGAGTGAATCCATGGAAACCAGTACCGATGGAGTGTTTGCATGCGGAAATGTTGTTCATGTTCATGACTTGGCGGATTATGTGACACTTGAAGCTCGACGGGCAGGAAAAAGCGCAGCTAAATATATTAAAAAATTGTTGCAACATAAAAAAGACAACATAATCATCAGTCCCGGGGATGGTGTGCGTTATATTGTTCCTCATCATGTGAATGTTGATAATCTTGAAGACACCTTGGAATTATTTCTAAGGGTTAATCGGGCTTATATGGAAAAAAATCTCATCGTCAAACTTGATGATACCATATTGGCAGTAATTAATAAAAAGCGTTTAGTTCCGGGAGAAGTCGAAAATATAAGAATTAAATCTCATATGATTAGAGACAGAGAGGCGTCATTTATGACGATCGAAGTTCAAAGTGAAGGAGTATAACATGGGAAAAAGGAAGATCATTTGTATTGCATGTCCGTTGGGATGTCATATTGAAGTATCTGAGGATAAGAGTGTAAGCGGATATAAAGTGACAGGTAATCAATGCAAACGAGGTGAGAAATATGGAATCAAAGAAATGTCAAATCCGACCAGATTGCTGACTACAACAGTCAAGCTGAGAAATTCATATTTGAAGCGCTTGCCTGTCAGAACGAATTCACCTATTCCGAAAGGAATGATCTCAAAATGCATGAGGGAGATAAGTAAAATAGAAGCTAGTGCTCCTATAAAAACCGGAACTGTTCTCATTAAAAACATACTTAACACAGGGGTAGATATAGTATCGTCAAGAAGCATATCGGATCTGAGTCAAACCGATGTTGTGTAAACTACAATATTGTTAACAATTTATCGAACATAATTTTGTATCCAGTTTGTTAAAAATATATTCTACTTTTTTATAAAAAAAACTTTAATTTTCTTCCATATGGTGATACAATCGCAGTAATTGTGAAATCGTCAATTGTTCTATTGTGTTAAGTTTGTGTTAAATTTTTAACTGAAACACACTAAATTTAATATGACTAAAAAAAGTACTTTAGGAAGGAGCAGGATTCTTGGCTCTTTTAAAGCAACTGGTGAAGCTTAAAGGAGGAGTATATCCTTCTTATCAAAAACATCTGACAGACAACAAGGCAGTTGAAAAATGCGATATTCCTAATACAGTTACAATACCCATGCAACAACATATCGGTTTACCATGTAAACCAGTAGTAAAAATCGGTGATCATGTCAGAATGGGTCAAAAAATCGGACAAATAACCGGATATGTTAGCTTGCCTGTTCATTCAAGTGTTTCCGGGACAGTAAAGGAAATAGGTTATTTCCCTCATTCTTCGCTTGGAGAAAGTTTGGCTGTCCTCATCGAGAACGACTTCGCAGATGAGCTTGATGACAATGTGATTCCCAAAAAGATCGATGCTCTTTCTGCTTTGGAGATTAATAGCTTAATATTGGAAGCAGGAATTGTCGGCATGGGTGGAGCTACATTTCCGACACATGTAAAATTATCTCCCGGTAACGGAAAAAGAATAGATACATTCGTAATTAACGGAACCGAATGTGAACCATATTTGACATCTGATCACAGACTGATGATTGAAGAACCGGAAATAATTGTGTTTGGCATGATAGGGATGATGAAAGCTCTAGGTGTATCAAAAGGGATTATTGCCATTGAGGATAATAAAAACGATGCTGTAGAAATCATGCTGAAAGCAACCGCAAAAGTTTCGGGAATTGATGTGGTGGTACTTAAGACAAAATATTCCCAAGGTGCAGAGAAACAGATTATAAAGTCAGCTTTAAACCGAGAAGTGCCTTCCGGAGGTTTACCGATGGATGTTGGAGTCGTGGTAAATAACGTTGCCACTGCTGCAGCTGTGGCAACTGCTATTACTACAGGGATGCCTCTGATTGAAAGACGACTAACAATTTCTGGCAGCGGAGTCGCAGAACCTAAAAACCTTCTTGTCAGGCTTGGTACTTCTTTTGATGAAGTAATTAAGTATTGCGGCGGGATAAATGGTTCTATCGGCAAAGTGATATCAGGTGGTCCTATGATGGGTATGGCTCAATTCACACTGAAGGCTCCCGTTATTAAAGGGACTACAGGAATACTGGTGTTCAAAAAAGGAGAGAATACTTATCCTACCGAATTGCCATGCATTCGTTGCGCAAATTGCATGAGGGTGTGCCCGGTTTTTTTAATGCCCATGATGATACACGCATTTTCGTTTAGTGGTAATTATGAAGCGGCAAATAAATACAGAGCATTAGATTGTATAGAGTGCGGGTGCTGTTCTTACGGGTGCCCTTCAAAAATACCTCTTTTGCAGTCGATCAATGTAGCTAAGATCAGAATAAATGCAAAAAGGCAAACTCAAAAATAAGACCAACCAGCGGGACGTTTTGTTTGGCAGGTGTGTCCCCTCAAAAGAACCGTCCCCTCAAAAGAACCGTCCCCATTATTGCGTTTAATTAGGAGGATTGTTTTGACAGAAAGATTTACTGTTTCACCTTCACCTCATGTTTGGGGTAAAAATTCGGTATCAAGAGTTATGCTCGATGTGATTTTAGCATTAATGCCTGCAGCAGTAGCGTCGACATATTTTTTTGGGTTACGAGTGCTTTTTATTATAGGTATATCAATTGCTTCAGCCGTACTTACAGAGGCAATCATTCAATTAATAAGAAAAAAGCCGATCACCACTGGTGATTTGAGTGCTGTGGTAACAGGGCTTTTGCTGGCATATACATTGCCGTCGACTGTTCCGTTATGGATACCTGCAATAGGATCGTTTACAGCCATAGCTTTGGTAAAGCAAGCCTTCGGTGGATTGGGACAAAATTTTATGAACCCTGCACTAACTGCAAGAGCAATACTATTTGCTGCATGGCCAATGCATATGATCATGTACGCTATACCTGGCGTTGACGGTATGACGACAGCCACTCCTTTGGCGCTGCTTAAAGCCGGAGAGAATGAACTTCCATCGCTTTGGTATGCGTTTGTGGGGAATATAGGCGGTTCCTTGGGAGAAACATCAGCGTTGGCGCTTATTTTGGGAGCAGCGTACCTTTTGTTCAGAAAGATTATTAGTTGGAGGATACCATTTGTTTTCATTGGAACCGTTGGTCTTTTAACCTGGATTTTAGGATCTGAAGGATTATTTACCGGTCAAGGCATTTATAGTATTTTCTTAGGTGGTTTGATTCTCGGAGCGTTTTTTATGGCTACGGATTACGTTTCCTCACCATTGACTCCTAAAGGCAAAATAATAATGGGGATCGGATGTGGAATACTAACCGTAGTTATCAGACTTTACGGCGGTTATCCGGAAGGTGTAACATACGCCATATTAATCATGAATCTGTTTGTTCCTCTGATAGACAGGTATACCATGCCGCGAGTATTCGGAGAGGAGAAAAAGAAATGGGCGACATAATAAAAACCGGGTTCAAACTTTTTCTGATCACAGCTGTAGCCGCCATGGCGCTTGGATTAACTAATGCAGCAACCGCTAACCGTATCGAAGAACAGGCAGAAATATCCAGAAAAGAGGCTAAATTAGAAGTTTTGCCACTGGCATCGGAATTTGAAAAGCTGGATTTTATAGATAATGAGCAAAATCATCCGATGATACTTGAGGTGCATGAGGGTATAGCTGACGGTGAAAGAAAAGGATACACTTTTAGAGTGCTTTCGGAAGGTTTTAAATACATGGAGCTTTATATAGGTATTGATCTTTTGGGACATATATCAGGAGTAAACGTAGTTTATCAACGAGAGACTCCGGGATTGGGAACAAGAGCAACTGCTCCTGCTTATACTTCGCAATTTATAGGATTACCGGTTCTGAATGTTTTCAATTTAGTAAGAATTGCCCCGGATGTTAATGAAATACAAGCGATAAGCGGTGCTACTGTTAGCTCAGGAGCAATAGTGAATGCTATAAACGCCGTGGTTGAGTTTTATACTATGCTGCTAAAGGAGGGTTAATTATTCGATGCAACTTTCAAAAGTGTTTTTTAACGGAATATTGAAAGAAAATCCTACTTTCAGGTTGATTCTGGGTATGTGTCCTACATTAGCAGTCACCACTTCCGTAGTGAGCGGTATTGGAATGGGTATTGCGACCATATTTGTGCTCTTTGGCTCTAATCTCGTAACATCCCTTTTGAGGAACTTTATTCCTTCCAAAGTTCGTATTCCTGCATATATAGTTATAGTAGCAACTTTTGTAACAATAGTGGGTATGCTGATGCAAGCATTTTTCCCTTCTATTTATCAGACATTGGGGATTTTTATTCCTCTAATTGTGGTTAATTGCATAGTGCTTGCTCGTATTGAAGTCTTTGCATCGAAAAATCCTGTGTCAGCTTCAGTGATTGATGCTTTAGGTATGGGTATAGGTTTTACTTTGGCATTGATACTTCTTGCATCTATTAGAGAAATTCTTGGCACGGGTACTTTTCTTGGCTTTGATATAGCTCAGAATTCATTTGAACCTGCTATTATAATGCTTTTGCCGCCGGGGGCATTTATTGCGTTAGGTCTAATGATGGCTTTGCTGAACAAATTTACCGGACGGGTGGAGGAATAGTATATGGAATTTGCCGGTGAGATATTTCTAATATTCATGAGCGCGATTTTGGTCAATAATTTTGTATTGGCGAGATTTTTAGGAATATGCCCTTTTTTGGGAATTTCACGAAAAATCGAAACAGCTGTCGGAATGGGTTTGGCAGTAATTTTTGTCATGGCTTTGGCGTCGGTAATTACTTTCGGAGTAGAATACCTTATTTTAAGACCGCTTAATATTGAATATGCACAAACCATAGCTTTTATATTAGTTATAGCCGCACTAGTTCAATTTGTTGAGATGGTAATAAGCAAAAGCAGTCCTACTCTTTACAAGGCCCTGGGAGTCTATTTGCCTTTAATAACAACCAATTGCGCGGTTTTAGGAGTGGCAATTCTTAATATCAGAGAAGAATATGGGCTTATAGAGACTTTATTTAACGGGATAGGCGCAGCAGTTGGGTTTGCTCTGGCAATCGTGCTTTTTGCCGGGATACGTGAAAGACTTGAACTTTCATTTGATTTGCCACGACCGTTTCGTGGTTTCCCAATAGCGCTTATTACCGCAGGACTAATGTCGGTGGCTTTTTTAGGCTTTTATGGCCTTATCAAATAATTAAAAGAGGGATATCTGAATGATAGATGCGATCTTGTGGCCAATATTAAGCATTGGCGGTATGGGGTTGGTTTTCGGTGTTGCGCTTGCATATGCATCAAAGAAATTTGCTTACATAAAAGATCCTCTGGTAGAATCAATTATGGATGTTTTGCCGGGGATTAACTGCGGTGGTTGTGGCTATCCAAAGTGTGAGGCTTTTGCCGTTGCGGTTGTGGCAAAGGAGGCAGCAGCCGGAGGTTGTGTGGTTGGAGGTACTCATGTTGCGCATAGGATTGCGGGGATATTAGGAATCGATGTATTCGAACAGGTGCGTAAGCATGCTAAAGTGTTGTGCCAGGGGGGAATGGACAGGGCAATTAACAAGTATATCTATAATGGGGTTCGAGACTGCACTATTGCCGCAAGGCTTGGAGGTGGTCCTAAAGGATGCCGTTTTGGCTGTCTTGGCATGGGCACATGTGTGAGAGCGTGTGCGTTTAACGCAATTCACATAAACGATAAGAACATTTCTGTTGTGGACATCACAAAATGCACTTCATGCGGGATGTGTGTCAAAGCCTGTCCCAAAAAAATAATTGAACTTGTACCTGCCGACATGAAAGCACATGTGCTTTGCGTGTCTAAAGAGCGGGGGAAGAAAGTAAGCGAAAATTGTAAGATTGGGTGTATAGCATGCAGACTTTGCGTAAAGGCATGCAAATACGACGCGATTATATTTTCTGACAATTTGGCTAAGGTTAACTATGAAAAATGTGTGAATTGTATGGCCTGCGTTAAGGCTTGCCCTACAGGCACCATACAAGGAATTGAGTGAGAAAGCTCGATGTTTAAAATTCTTAATGGGAAAAAAGTTATAACTGTTAATGCTTTTGAAGAATCTTTTAGCTGTTTTAAACGAGTTGAAATAGATATCGGAACCGGTGATGGTAGGTTTATTTACACGCAAGCGAAAAAGAATCCTGAAATATTTTACATAGGAATTGATACGGTAGCTGAAAATATGCTTGAGTATGCTTCTAAATCAGCACAAAAACTTACAAAGGGTGGCGTGCGTAATGTTGCCTATGTCATTGCTGCAGTCGAGAATTTGCCTGAAGAGTTATCAAATTTGGCGAATAAAATTTACATAACGCTTCCGTGGGGAAGTCTTCTTGAGGGTATTGTCAAAGGTGATTCGGGTATTCTTGAGAATGTAGCCAATATTGCAAAACAACAAGCTGAATTTGAGTTTCTCATCACTTACGATGTATTTCACGAAGCCACTGAGATTGTTAAAAGAGAATTGCCTATAATAACACCGGATTATATTAAGGATGGCCTTGCAGAAAGATTTTCTGCCTGTGGACTTATTCTTGAAGAAGTTCATACGTTGTCAGAGAAAGATTTAAGAGCATATCCAACTACTTGGGCGAAAAAACTTGGGTTTGGCAGGACGAGAGAAGTTTTCGTATTGAAAGGAACTATTGACTCAAAGAGAGGATGATACTATAATCTTAATGTAAAGAAGCGATAGATCTTCAGGGTGGGGCGTAATTCCCTACCGGCGGTAAAGCCCGCCAGCTATTTTGCTGATCCGGTGAAATTCCGGAGCCGACGGTTAAAGTCCGGACAAAAGAAGATTTTTTATTGACAGATATAATTAAACCCCTGATTGCTCAAAGCTTAGGGGTTTTATTTTTGGGAGGGAGATGTAGCTTGGAACACTTGAATCCTTTAGATAAAAAATTCATGGAATTAGCCATAGCTATGGCAAAGATGGGTTGGGGGGCGACTAACCCTAATCCGTTGGTTGGTGCTGTAGTAGTCAAAGATGATCAAGTCATAAGCAGAGGATATCATAGAGGGCCGGGAGAGATGCATGCCGAGACCGAGGCTTTATACGATCTGGGGGATGAAGCCAAAGGAGCGACTCTATATGTAAATCTTGAACCCTGTTGTCATTATGGCAAGACACCACCTTGTGTTTCTATAATAAAAGAAAAAGGCGTGAAAAAAGTAGTTGCTGCTATGAAAGATCCCAATCCCAAAGTGAACGGAAAAGGAATTGACGCTCTAAAACAAATGGGAATAGAAGTCGTTGTTGGGGTGTTGGAAGAAGAAGCGGCTAAATTGAACGAGATTTTCATAAAATACATTTCATCTGATAGACCGTTTGTCATTATGAAGTCGGCTATGACGCTTGATGGAAAGATTGCCTGTGAAAATGGGGATTCTTTTTGGGTTAGCGGAGAAGAAGCGAGGAACGAAGCTCAGTATATGCGAAGACGCGTATCTGCCATAATGGTCGGTTTGAATACCGTTATTAATGATAATCCAAAACTTACTGTGCGTGTTCCAAGGGAAGAAACCAGGAATCCATTGAGGATAATAGTTGACAGCATGGGGAAGACGCCTCTTGATTCATATATAGTCAAGACTGCTCATGAAATTCCGACGCTTATTGCAACTACTGAGCATATCAGTGATGCACGGGAAGAAGCTTTTCTTAAAAAAGGAGTTGTTTTGATTAAACAGCCTTCAAAGGGTGGAAAAGTTGATATGGGAGCGCTGATGCGCGACCTGCATTCTATGGAGATAGACAGCATTTTGCTTGAAGGCGGAAGCCGCCTTAATGCTTCATGTCTTGAAGCGGGAGTGGTTGACAAGGTCATGATTTATGTTGCACCAAAAATTCTAGGTGGCGAAAAAGCTTTGACTTCAGTCGGCGGAACCGGTATTAATGCGATGAAGGATGCTTTAGCTGTAAGATCAATGACTGTCCGTTGGATAGGGGAAGATCTTTGCATTGAAGGTTATCCAAATGGACAGAAAAACAGGAAGGACTGAAAACAATATTTACCGGTATAGTGATAGAGAAAGGTAATATAGTAAGTATTATACGTGCTGCACATTCAGTCAGAATTTCTGTAAAAGGTCGGAAAGCTTCAAAAAAGGCTGTGCTGGGCAGTAGCATTTCTGTTAACGGAGTCTGTTTGACAGTCACTAAGATTGATGAAGACATTTTTGAGGCCGATGTTATGCCGGAAACTGTTACAAGAACCAATCTTGCAGCATTCACCCCAGGAAGCCTTGTTAATCTGGAACCTGCCTTAAGGCTAGGAGATGAAATGGGTGGACACCTGGTGACGGGGCATATCGACGGTACAGGTAAGATAATTTCTATTGCCAGATATGAAAATGCTATTCTGATTACTATTGAGACTCATGTTCGCATTTTAAACCAAATTGTCGAAAAAGGTTCAGTGGCTTTGGATGGAGTTAGTCTTACGGTTACGAAAACTGAAAGCTCATCATTCAGCGTGTCGCTTATACCCTTTACCGCAAATGAGACTGTGTTAGGATTCAAAAAGGTTGGGGATATAGTTAATATAGAAACAGATATAATAGGAAAATATGTCGAAAAGTTTATCGATGTATACCGCAGTAAAAAAGAAAGTTCACTTACTATGTCATTGCTTAAAGAGCATGGATTTGTTTAGAATGGGGAGGACTTATGGAATTTTGCAGCGTTGAGGAAGCGATCAAGGATTTTAAGCAAGGTAAAATCCTCGTTGTTGTTGATGATGAAAATAGGGAAAATGAAGGAGATCTTTTGATGGCGGCAGAGACTGTAACTGCTGAAGCTGTCAACTTCATGGCAAAGTTCGGTCGTGGATTGATATGCATGCCTGCTGAAGGTTATTTACTGGATAAGCTTGATATACCTGCAATGGTACAAATTAATCAAGACAGCTATAAGACGGCTTTTACAGTTTCAGTAGACGCAAAAGACTGTACAACAGGTATTTCTGCGCATGAGCGGGCGCATACAGTCAAGACGTGTATTAAGAACGATGCAAAACCTTCGGATTTGATCCGCCCGGGACACATTTTCCCACTAAGAGCAAAGGAGGGTGGTGTTTTAGTTCGCGCCGGACACACTGAAGCAGCTGTAGATTTGGCAAGATTGGCAGGCCTTAAGCCTGCCGGAGTAATTTGCGAAATAATGGATGAAGATGGCTCTATGGCTCGGTTACCTCGCCTTATCGAGTATGCAGAACAGCATGATTTGAAGCTTTTAACAATAGCCAGCTTGATAGAATACAGAAGAAGAACAGAGAAACTAATAAGACGAGTGGCTCAGGCTTCCTTACCTACAAGTTATGGTGATTTCACTTTGGTAGCATACGAAAACACAGTATCTGGCGAGCATCATGTTGCTTTAGTGATGGGCGATGTGAAAGGGTCGGATAGTGTACTTGTAAGAGTTCATTCCGAATGTTTGACAGGAGACGCGTTTGGATCTGCACGCTGTGACTGTGGAGATCAATTCAGATTTGCCATGAAAAAAATTGCCGAAGAGGGTAGTGGTGTGCTTTTGTACATGAGGCAGGAAGGCCGTGGAATTGGTCTGCTTAATAAAATCAGAGCTTACGAGCTTCAGGATCAGGGCAAGGACACGGTGGAAGCAAATCTCGCTTTGGGATTTCCGGATGATTTAAGAAATTATGGTATAGGAGCGCAGATTTTGGCAGACATAGGTGTGATCAATATGCGGCTTCTAACAAACAACCCTAAAAAGATATCTGGATTATCAGGATATGGATTGAGTATTGTTGACAGGATTCCTATTGAGGTAGGCCAAACAATCGACAATACATTTTATCTCGAAACTAAAAAAGCTAAAATGGGACACATACTGGAGCATTTAAACTGAGATCAATAATAAGGAGGAAGCGAAAGTGAAAATATTAAACGGTAATTTGTCAGGTGAAGGTATGAGGTTTGGAATAGTAGTGGCAAGGTTTAATGAATTTATAGGCAGCAAGCTTCTTGGGGGAGCTTATGACTGTCTTACACGACACGGAGTTTTAGATTCAGATATTGAGACAGCTTGGGCACCGGGTTCGTTTGAAATACCTCTGGTTGCCATGAAAATGGCACAATCTCAAAAGTATGACGCCATCATTTGTTTAGGGGCGGTTATTCGCGGAGCTACGGCACACTTTGATTATGTAGCGGCAGAAGTCTCAAAGGGGGTAGCATCAGTATCTTTGGAAACCGGCATTCCTGTAATATTTGGAGTTCTAACTACTGATACCATAGAGCAGGCGATAGAACGCGCCGGCACAAAATCAGGCAACAAAGGCTGGGATGCAGCTTTAGCTGCAATTGAAATGACGGATCTGTTGAAAAATTTCGATTAACTTAAGGAGATATCGAAAATGAGTATTGAAAAAGATACTTTAAATATCGGCAAAATCGTGGCTGTTGTTGGTCTTTCTCCTGATTCTTCAAGACCAAGCTTCAGAGTCGCCAATTACTTAAAACAACAGGGCTATACAATTATACCTGTAAATCCATCGGCTGTAGAAATTATGGGAGAGAAGTGTTATCCTGATCTCTTGACGATTGAAGGCAAGGTTGACATTGTAGATATTTTTCGCCGTTCGGAATCTGTCGGGCCTATTGTCGAGCAGGCAATCATAGTAGGCGCGAAAGCTGTATGGATGCAGGAGGGGATAGTGAATGAGGAAGCTGCTCAAAGGGCGAAGGAAGCAGGCTTGCATGTTGTTATGGACAAATGCATGTTAAAGGAACATGTAAAGTTGAGACAAGAAGAAAACTGAATGGCAGATTATATCTCACAGAACGATTCACGGTTAGAATTCAGGAATTAGAATTTGAAACTCTATAAGCTTTAAAACACACTTGTGTTGAAGAATAATATGAAGGAGGATATTGAACAATGACAAATTATAAAATTATCGGACAAGACCTTCCTAATATTCCATGGGAAGATAAACCTAAAGGGTATAACAAAGTAGTATGGCGTTCAGATAAAAACCCTGTTATACCCAGAGATTTGATACCAACATCCAACAGCATATTCAACAGTGCAGTAGTACCGTTTAAAGACGGATTTGCAGGTGTTTTTCGGTGTGATGATACAGCTCGTAATATGAAAATCTATAGCGGGAAAAGCAAAGATGGAATGAAATGGGACATCAAACACGATCCTATTTCATTTATATGTGACAATCCTGAAATTGGAAGATTCGTATACGGTTACGATCCCAGAGTTTGCTTCATAGAGGATAGATTTTATGTAACGTGGTGCAATGGGTATCATGGGCCAACGATCGGTGTTGCATATACATATGATTTTGAACAATTTTATCAATTGGAAAACGCTTATCTTCCATTCAACCGCAATGGAGTTCTTTTTCCGCGTAGGATTAACGGGAAATATGCGATGTTAAGTCGACCAAGCGATAATGGACATACACCTTTCGGGGATATTTTTTACAGTGAAAGTCCGGATATGATTCATTGGGGTTGCCATCGTTTTGTTATGGGTACACGAGGGGGATGGCAGAGTACGAAGATTGGCGCAGGCCCGATTCCTATAGAAACAAGCGAAGGGTGGCTTCTTATTTATCATGGAGTTCTTACATCATGTAATGGATTTGTATACAGCATGGGAGCAGCTTTGCTTGATTTGGATGAACCATGGAAGGTCTTATACAGATCGCAACCTTATATTCTTTCCCCTCAAATGATTTACGAATGCGTTGGCGATGTACCGAATGTCGTGTTCCCATGTGCTGCACTTTGCGATGCCGCTTCGGGTAAACTGGCAATCTATTACGGTGCAGCTGACACTGTAACATGTCTTGCTTATACAACAACTGATGCATTGATTGATTTTGTGAAATCTAATTCGATGTAATGGCACAATAGGAATATCCTATTGTGCCGGCTAATAATAAAGCAAAATTTCAGTACTGGACTAATTTTTCAACATTTTTAGTATTCCTTTTGATGTAAAAGATTTGAGAACCATTGTAGCAACTATAACTTTTATGATATCACCCGGTATGTAAAGCAACATCATCATAAAAGCGCCTAATATACCGCCTTCAACAAAGCGACCTAGTTGGGCGATGCCTGGCAAGTACAGAGCCAGTATTCCACCGATGGCAATAGCAAATGACATATAATAAATGGATGCATTCTTGTTTTTCTCAAGCATTAAGCCTATCAGATAAGCTCCGATAGGAAATCCGAATAAAAATCCTCCGCTTGGACCGAATAACACGCCTAGTCCTGATGCTCCTAAAGCAAATACGGGTAATCCTATAACACCTAGAAAAAGATAGACTATTTGGCTAAAAAAGCCAAGCTTTGAACCTAATAAGGCGCCGGAAAGCATAACGCCAAATGTCTGTCCTGTTATAGGAACAGGGCTAAAAGGTAGAGGAATAGAGACATAGGCTAGAGCGGCGGTTAATGCGGCAAATAGTGAAGTGAGTACCAGATCGCGAGTAGTAAAATTTTTCATGTACATCCTCCTTATTTATATTGTTTTTATTGTATCAGATTAAGGAGGTATTGTAAACCATGACATGAATTAAAGTTTACAAGTCGCATTCGTTTTAATTATTAATGATGTGCTGCTTTGATTAGCAGTGTGCGATTGTTGTAAATTCTATCCTCCAATGATAATTGGATAAACTCTTATTTTGTCTCCATGGGCTAGTATGTGGTCGTGGGCTACTTTTGTATCGCCTACAGTTATTAAACCAATCTCGGTTTCAGGTATCCCTATTGAGATTATTGCTTGTAATGCGGTAATACCCGGCTTGAGTTCTATCTCAAACCGGGTGTTTTCATCGGTATATCTTTTAAACCATTCTGAAAGTTCAATATAAATGATCACGGTTTGGTCATCATTTCTTGAACTTTATTGTTATACATTAGCATTAGCTCGTAGGCTGTTTTTTCATCAAGCAAACCGGAAGCGCTTTGCGTTTCAAAAAATCTTTTTGGCAGTTTTACGTCCATTTGGTTAAATCCAAGAGATTTTTTAATCCTGATTTTTGCTTTATAAATTCTTTCAGCAATTGCAGTTAGTTCATCATCCGAATATGTTTGTCCTATTGATCCCAACACTGCTTGTATTGTTTTTCTGTCGTACACTTTTCTTGCGAACAAGCATATTACCAGCGAATTCAAAAGGCATCTTTCTTTCTCTTCTGCAAATATTGCGTTTACCAGATTATCTTTGTCAAACTCTTTCATCGACTGGTCGAATGAATACCCACCATTGCAAAGGTGCGAGTGTCTAGCCCCGACAGCTGCGCCAATAATTGCACCATAGCCCGTATGATATCCTGAAATCTCATTTTTACCTAAGGTCATTGCGTAATCTTTTCCACCATACTTATCGGATGCAAAATCTGCACCGTTTGCCAAAGCGCTGTAAAACTCATTTTTTCTTTCTGCAATATACTCGATTGCCTTTATATAATTATCGGTTTTTCCGAATGCCAAAGGAACTATCGTTTCGTTTTCCGTTATAATTTTCTTCATGAAAGCTTCGGTAGCCCATCCTAGTACTACGCCTGTAGACATTGCGTCAAGACCTAATTCTTCGACTGTTTCGATGAGCATAAGTATCTCATCTGAAGTTTTAACTCCCAGAAAAGATCCCAAAGCAAAAATTAGTTCAAAGTCGTATCCTACGCTGACTGCTTCATAATCATGGCCCTTATCAAATTCCCTACGAAATTGCCCAATGTGGATGCAACCAACAGGACAACCCGTGCAAGCCATCTTCCTTACCAGATTTTTCTTAACAAAACTTTCACCTGAAATATTGTCACCATATTCAAATACTGATTGTCTTAGGTTTTTTGTTGGTAAAGCACCAGCGGCATTTAATGGCTCGACATTGATCGGCGTACCGACATCGTGATACTTAGACATTATCTCTGTATCGGTTACTTTTTTGTAAATTTCCTGATATATCTTGAAGTATTCCTTGAAATTATTGACTGGGAGATTTCTGTCTCCGACGACGGTTATTGCTTTGAGGTTCTTGCTACCCATAACTCCACCAAGACCAAGCCTGCCAAAATGCCTGTAAGTGTCAACGCAGACGCTGGCATATCTGACAAGGTTTTCACCTGCGGGACCTATGCGAATTATACTTCTTTTTCCGCCTCCCGGTTCCCTTTCCCTTATCACTCTGCCTGCTTCATCTGATGTCATGCCCCATAATGCTCTTGCGTCCTTGATTTCAACATTATTTCTGGTTATTGTCAAATAGCTTGGATGTTCAGCTTTCCCTCGAATAACGACTGCATCATAACCTGCTAAAAAAAGCGTTAGAGCAAGTCTACCGCCTGCATAGCTTTCGCCAAGTTCACCGGTCAAGGGGGATCTAAACATTGCCACAGTTTTAGTGATGACTGGAAAAACAGTTGAAGCGGCACCAATCGCGAATACAATTGGCTGATTTTCATCATAGGGATCAAGTTCTGGTCTTAAATTTTCTTCAAGTAGCTTTGTAGCGACTCCGACACCGCCAAGGTATTCGCATAAATCCGGACGCTTTCCAATTTTTATTTTTTTAGTTTCTAAATCAACATATAGAATTTTAATAAATTTTTCATAAATCATTCGGTACATCCTCCATCATAAGGCATTCGTGCGGGCAAAACCTTGCGCATACTCCACAGTGTTTACAAATAATAGGTTGATTCTCCAACTCATCAAAATGTGCTGCACTCATTATACAAGCAGATTCACATTTTCTGCAACCAATGCAATTGTCAGCTTTTAGCAAGACGCCTCCTCCGGCCCTGTTCACTAAAGCACCTGAAGGACATACTTCGGCGCAAGCTCTACCATCTTTGCAGGCTATACATACTATGGATATGAATTTACCTTGTAAGCCACCGCTGGTCTTAACCCGTATTGCGCTTTTTGAGATAGAATGATTTTTATGATTTACTCCGGAACATACCAACATACATGTAAAGCATCCAATACATTTATTCATTCCATCTGTTTTTAATACTTTAGCCATTACAGATACACCATCATACTTTCTATTTAGTGTAATAACGCAACCGTAGAAAATTTTCGGCTGAAGAAAAAATTCTTACCTCTGTGCGTTTCAACGAGGCGGAGGATATAAACACCGCCTGTGAAAAGAAGTTATACCCGTCATCTAAAGAGTTCGGGGACATCTCTATTTCGTTATAATTTTAACAACTAATGTGAATATTGTAAAGAGTCAATAAGGGACGGTTAAGAGCAGACGAGGTGACTATATTAGTAACGAGAAAGTACAAAGATTGATTTGTACTTTAATGTCTGTTATAATCAGCATGAAGCCTAAGCTTAGCAGGCAAATTTGAGGTTTTAAAGAGGATTGATTATATGTTCGGTGGGTTCTTCAACCGTATGTATTACGGTGATCCGCGAAAACCTGATTTGAAAGATGATGATCTGAAAAAAAACAGAATCAAGCTATTCATTGTAGTTTTGCAGATTAGATTTTGGAAAATTATACAATTAAACTTATTGTATTCCTTATTTTGGCTTCCAGCATTTATATTAGTTTATTTGCAGCTTATGGTAACAGCTGAGACTGGTGAGCCTCTCAGTATTTTGTTTTTTGCCCTGCTTACTTTGGGCATGATGTTAGCAGCACCTGCCACCACCGGCGTGGTTTTTGTATTGCGAAACTGGGCAAGAGACGAGCATTCTTGGCTATTCTCAGACTTTAAGGATTCATGGAAGCGTAATTGGAAAGAAGCACTCCTGATTATGATGATAAATGGGATTGTACTTACTCTGTTTTATGTCAACTACGTGTTTTATAGCGATTTAGCAAGACAAAACGTAATGTTCCTTATAATAAACTATCTAATGATTGTTGTGGCAATTTTATACGCAATGATGAATATTTATATGTTTCCGCTATTAGTAACCTATAAACTTAATCTTAAGCAAATTTTTAAAAATGCATTTATATTTACCATAGTAAAGTTGCCGCAAACGTTTGGTATTTTTGTAATAATGCTAGCTATTTTCGCACTCAGTTTATATTTTATGTTTCCGATATTTATACTAGGGCTAACGTTTCCTGTGCTTTTAGGAGTTTCATTAGCAAACTGGGTATTTGACTCGTATATGAATCAAAGTTTGGAAGATTTGGAGTGAGAAAGGAAAATACGCCGGGAATTTTAAAGGTATAATTTCGGTGTCAGATTTACTTATTAAAAGGTCGGGAGAAAACTATGAACAAAAAAATGTTTGCAAATGACAGAAACAAGATACTCTCGTTTGATCAAAACGGGCAGTTTTACTATAAAAAGGCTCAGAAATATCTAGATAGTAATAATTATGTGAATGCATTGAGTTTCTATCGAAAAGCAGTTGACAAGGATCCTGAGAACGTTAATTATAAAATGGATCTGGCGCAAGTGTTCAGCGAGATGAATTATTACGATGAGTCTAATCGTTTGCTGTTTTTAATACTTCAAAAAGAAAAGAATTTAGCCGAATGCTATTTCGGTTTAGGCTGCAATTTTATGGCATTACATGATTATGTGAAAGCCGAAGAATGTTTTGACAGGTATATCAAGTTGGATGCGGAAGGAATTTATGCAGAAGATGTCGATGATTTTCTTGACTTGCTAAGAAGTACCGATTACTATACCGACGAAGAATTTTTCCTTAGCAATTTAAGCCCTGCGAAGATGATATTATACAAACAAGCCAACAAAGGAAAAGATCTTCTTGATGCGGGAGAATATATAAAAGCTATACGTTGTTTGGAGAAGGTTATTGAAAAAGATCCATCCCTCGTGTTTGTGAGGAATAATTTATCATTGGCGTATTATTGTGCCGACTTGACAGACAAGGCGATTTTCTTGACACGTGATATTTTAACTGAATACCCGCAAAATGTCCATGCTAATTGCAATTTGGCAATAATGCTCAATGATAACAGTCATGAATCAGAAATTTTGGATTTAAAGAAAGTTATTTTGGGCTTTAAGACGAGTGACATGGAGGAACTTCATAAAATCGCAGTAACTCTTTGCGAACTAAAGTTGCATAAAGATGCAAATATAGTCTTGAAAAAGCTTTTGCAATATAAACCTTATGATGTCAAGGTTTTACACTACTATGCAGTTTCATGCTTTAACAACAAGAATTTTAAGGAGGCCTTGCGTCTTTGGAATAAAATCGAGAAGATATTACCTGAAAACATGATTAGCAACTACTATAAGAAATTAGGTCAAAACAATATTAAGAATGGTAAAGATTTCAAGGAGTTAGGATATCACTTTCAGGTGCCTTATGAAGAGATTATTTTCAGGGTGAAGAAAATAAACGATCTTTTAGAATTAAGTTTGGAAGAGCTAAGGCAAAAATGGGAAAGAAACGATTTTGTCATAGGATTGTTCATTTGGGGATTAAGTCTTAATGATAATATACTAAAAAAAGAAATATTAAACGTCGTAGCTTTGATTAATGATAAAAAGGCCGAGTATTTTTTAAGAGACTTTTGCTTACGCAGGAATGTTGATGAAGAAACAAAAAGAAGAGCAGTGATGTTTTTGAGTCGAATGGGTGCTAAAGAACCATACATGGCATATCTTAATGATAATTTAGTCGAAGTGAGGGCAAATTCAAAAGTTTCGAATAACAACGGAATTTTTACAGCATATGACGAAGTTGTTGATATAGCGATTGGCGGAATGAAAGATTCATTCGAGGATAGTTTTGAAGATGATATCAAAAGATATTGGGCATATTTTATGTCGTACCCACGACAAGGTGCATTGCCTAAAATCAAGAAACCACAGGTATGGGCAGCCGCTCTCGAATTTGTTTATTGCACATTTAAAGGCATACCGGCACGTAAAAGCGATATAGCTGAGCGATACAATGTCTCCGGCTCAACTTTATCCAGTAATTGTTCAATACTTATGAAGGTGTTAAGGGACTCAGAACAGCACTTGGAGTAGTAAAATTGGTTCGGCTTTGATTGATAACGAACTTGCAACATATGTGCTATAATTGTATTTTTCTTAATTTTGCGAGCAATAACTCTTTTTTATTTAAAGCAGGATTATAATGGACCCAATCAAGCGCCTGTTTTAAGACCACTCCTAATTCTCTTCCTGGGTTTGCTACGATTCTTTCACTTAATAGATCATATCCGTTGATGGCAAGATCGGATAATCTAACCGGATCATGCATTACTTCTTTTAATGATGTGCGATATTCTTCAATTCGTGCTAATGCTAAGCTGCAATGGGCTTCATCTGTTTGCACAGGAGATGCGGTTAAGCATTCAGAAGTATTGCAACTTTCAACATAAGCTAGTGAAAAATCCAATATCCTAAATGAATCTTCAGATCCGACATTACAGAGCAGCTTTCTTAAGTTATATTTAATGTTTTCAGGCTCTGTTATCCATGGCAAATTTGAGTAAGCAATGACTTTTAAAACTTTTTTTGTTGTGGAGTTGTCAAAATGTAAGCCTTTCAAGAAGTTTTCTATTATGTTAAGTGAGTGTTTTAAATGATAAGAAATTGCGGCAAGCCTTAAGATGAGATCAGGTCTGCATGTTGAGACAGCTTTGCATATTGATGACGCGTTTCCTTCAAAAGCAAAAGATAATTCCGGGAAAGTTATTTTTAATATACCGGTTTTAAAGAGCAATAATAAAGCATCCGATACACGGGACGAAAGCAGTATAAGACAAAATTCTTCACGAATTCTTTCGCGTGAAATCTGTGTTAAAAGTGGGGCGAATTGACATAAGGCATCATATGTTTGCTTATCAACAGTAAACTCTAGTTCTGCGAAGAAACGGACACAGCGAATCACCCTTAACGGGTCTTCGTAGAATCTCTTTTGAGGATTACCTACTGTTCTTATGATGCCTTTCGTGAGATCTCCGCTTCCATCGAAAGGATCTACGTAAGGTACATTTAAATAGGGATTATACGCCATTGCGTTTATAGTGAAATCGCGTCTTGATAAATCTTTATGGATTTCAGGCACGAAAACAACACTATCAGGATGTCTGAAATCGGTGTAACTTTCCTCTTGACGAAATGTGGTTATTTCAACCGGGATGTTGTCTGATTTGACGGTTATTGTTCCGAATTTTTTTCCTGTGAGGACAGTTGGCATATCGCAGAAAATTGATTCGACAATCTCAGGCTTTAGCGATGTTGATAGATCCCAGTCTTTAACAGGTAGATTAAGGATAATACTTCTTACCGCACCGCCTACAATGTAAACTTGTCCTCCATTATCCATGATTCTGGTCATTATTCGTTGAATTGAACCTGGAATCGGTAGCGTTACAGAGTCTTGGTTAACAGTGGTATCAATGCTATCGGGCATAAAAAGCCTCCGGAGATTTTGTTGTGGATATGAATACTTTAACACATTATATGGCGATGTCAAACATCTGACGATGCTCAGGCACCTTTTCAGTTCATATTGACAATGACTGCGTCATATAATACGATATCCCTAATGGTTTGAGTTGAAAACAAATGGCGCAGGTGAGTGTGTTGCATGGATTATAAAGCGTGGTACAGGCAGTGGAGGCCGGAGACATTTGATAAAGTTATCGGACAGGAGTCGATAGTACGCACTTTAAGGAATCAGGTAAAGGGTGGTCGGATAGCTCATGCTTATCTTTTTTGTGGCCCTAAGGGTACCGGTAAGACAAGCGTTGCAAGAATACTTGCCCGAGCTGCTAATTGTTTGACACCCATTGAAGGAAGTCCATGCGAAAAGTGTGTTGTGTGTGAGAACTTTTCAAAAGGTGACATGGATATTATAGAAATTGATGCAGCTTCAAACAATGGTGTAGATGATATAAGGGAGCTGAATGATCGTGTAAAATATCCGCCGGTAAACGGTAAATACAAGGTATACATAATAGACGAAGTCCACATGTTGTCGATAGGAGCATTTAATGCGCTTCTTAAAACCTTGGAAGAACCTCCCGCTCATATACTTTTTATTTTTGCAACAACAGAATCGCATAAACTTCCGGCTACGATTCTTTCGCGTTGTCAAAGATACAATTTCAGGCGTATACAGCATAAAGCGATCGTAGCAGCCTTAAAACATATAGCTGCAAAAATAGGCATGGATTATGAAGATGCTGCGCTTGAAACAATAGCAATATGGTCTGAAGGGAGTTTAAGGGATGCGATAAGTCTTCTTGATCAGTGCAACGGTTTTAAAGATGCGGTTCTCACAAATGAAGACGTGTTGGCTTCGCTTGGAGCAATTGATACAAAGGCTATAATCGAACTGGCAGATAATTTATTTATAGGCGATATACCCATGTTATTAAGTCGAGTTTCATCAATAATTGAGGCCGGTGCAGATGTGGCAGTGGTTTTGCGAGATCTGCTGAATCACATCAGGAATGTCCTGATTTACAAAATGTGCGATAAGCCTGAAGCAATTTCCGAAGCGTACGAAAGCTACAAGGCTTATTATATAAAACAAGCGCAAAATGTCAGTCTTCAAAAGTTAGTTGATGCTATTGAGCATTTGTCATCGATTGAATCTGATATGAGGTGGAGCACACAACCTAGAGTGTTGTTTGAAATAGCTTTGATAAAGATTTGTAGGGATGATAATGAGGAATCATTATCATCTGTTATTGCAAGAATACGGGATATAGAAGATAAACTTGCAGGCTTGAATTTAAGTGGGAATGCTGAGGTAGCAGCAATAGTCGAGAAGTCAGTGTCACAAGCGATAACGCATATCCATGCAACCCAACCGGTTTTAACTGCTCAGACTGGTGTGAAAAAAGCTTCTCCGAGTAATGAAGAGGCCAAATCTTTATCATTACAGTCAGGAATAAAGACTATCGAACCTTTGACTGAATGGCCTTTGATACTTAAGACTATTAAGACCCAGAGACAATCTATGTATAGCCTGTTATCGGATTCAAAGATTGAGTTTGGAAATAAAAACGAACTATTTCTGGTATTCCCCCCGGGCAGAGAATTTAACGCTGAAATGGTAGCTAAAGAAGAAAACCGCAAGTATTTGGAAGAACTGCTGGTTAAAAGTTTTGGTCGAAGCATTGTGTTAAAGATAAAAATCCAAGAAATGTTAAGACCAAGTTCATTGTCGGTAGCAGATAATCCGTTGGTGAAAAAGGCTTATGAATTGTTTGGCAAAGAAAATGTTGAAATTGTAGAAGATTGAGGAGGAATTTATGATGAAGGGCGGATTTCCCGGCATGGGGAACATGAATCAACTTATGAAACAGGCAAAGAAAATGCAGGATCAAATTGCAAAATTGCAGGAAGAACTGGAATTGAAAACGGTTGAATCCTCATCAGGTGGTGGTGCTGTTACAGTAGTTGCCAATGGTAAAAAAGAGGTGGTAAGCATTAAAATATCGCCTGCGGCGGTTGATCCCGATGATGTTGAGATGCTCCAGGATTTGGTTATGGCTGCTGTTAACGAAGCTTTACGCAGTGCTGAGGAAATGAAGGATAGTGAAATGGCTAAAATAACCGGAGGGCTAGGATTACCCGGAATGCTTTGATGGGCGGTGTAATTAATGGATTACTATATTGAGCCTGTTGCAAGACTTATCAGCGAATTGTCTAAATTGCCTGGAGTCGGCAACAGAACTGCACAAAGGCTTGCTTTTTTTATTATTAACATGCCGCAAAATCAGGCTGTAGGCCTTGCGAATGCTATTTCAAGCGTTCAGGCGAAGATAAGGAATTGTTCGATTTGCTGTAACATTACAGATGCGGATCCGTGCAGGATTTGTCAGAGTGATTTGAGGGACAAAGAAATGGTTTGTGTGCTGGAGGATCCAAAGGATGTAGCTGCAATGGAGAGGATGAAGGATTACAAGGGTGTTTATCATGTTCTTCATGGCACTATCTCCCCTATGGACGGTATTGGTCCTGACGATATAAGAATAAAAGAGCTCTTGTCGAGAGTCGCAGCAGGAAAGGTAAGAGAGGCAATTTTAGCAACAGATCCTGATGTTGAAGGTGAAGCGACAGCCATTTATATTTCGCGGTTATTGAAGCCCTTAGGAGTAAAAGTAACCAGAATAGCTCACGGCATACCTGTCGGAGGGGATCTTGAATATACTGACGAAGTCACATTGTCAAAAGCTATGGAAGGTCGAAGGGAAATGGGCTGATAAAATGTTTGACAAGACGGCGGCTTGTTGGTAAAATTATTTTTAATGGGAAAAGCAGTACTTTTAATTAGTCCAGTGAGCTTAATATGACTAAATGTCATATTAAGGCCGGGATTAGAACCATGGGGTATTAATTTGACAGGTGATATAATGGGGAAAGCAGTACTTTTAATTAGTCCAGTGAGCTTAATATGACTAAATGTCATATTAAGGCCGGGATTAGAACCATGGGGCATTAATTTGACAGGTGATATTATGGGGGAAGCAGTACTTTTAATTAGTCCTGTGAGGCTAAAAAGGAGGCTTATGGATATGATTATGCGATTTGGCTGAATTAGCGGGAAATTACCGCATAATTTGGCTTTTTTTATGCTTACAAAACATATAAAGGATGGACACAAAATATGAGTAAGGCTTTACTGGTTTTGGCTGACGGAACAGTTTTTGAAGGAGTAAGTTTCGGATCGCCGGGTGAAACGATAGGCGAATTGGTTTTCAATACATCGATGACCGGGTATCAGGAAATTTTGACAGATCCCTCATACAAAGGGCAAATTGTGACTATGACTTATCCGCAGATAGGTAATTATGGTATAAACGCCGAAGATATAGAATCCTCAGGAATTCCTAAGGCTGAAGGCTTGATAGTAAAAGAATATGTTGATTTCCCAAGCAGTTGGCGTGCGGGCAGGGGAGGCGAAACGAAATCTTTAGGTGACTATTTGAAGCTAAATGGAATAGTAGCTATATCCAACATAGATACGCGAGCGCTTACCGTCCATTTGCGAGATAACGGTACTATGGTAGGAATAATTTCGACTGAGGAGTGCGATGTAGAGCGTTTGATTAAAAAGGCACGCTCATATCCGGATATTTCTTCATTAAATTTGGTTAATAAAGTTACAACTTCAGAAGCTTATACATGGACAGAAAACCTCTGGGAGAGGGATTATGAGCAAACGAATGACATAAAGCTATTAAAAGTTGTTGTATATGACTTCGGTATCAAGTACAACATACTGCGAAACCTAGTTTACGCAGGATTTTCTCCGGTTGTGGTTCCGGCTGATACACCAGCTGAAAGAGTGCTTGAAATGGGTTGCGATGCAGTTGTATTTGGAAACGGTCCGGGAGATCCTCGAAATGTAGGTTTTGCTGGCGCGAACATAAGAAAACTATTGGGGAAAAAGCCGATACTAGGAATATGCCTCGGCCATCAGCTTATAGGACTTGCTTTAGGAGCTAGTACATTCAAGCTAAAATTTGGGCATCATGGTGGTAATCATCCGGTAATGGACTTAGAAACCGGAAAGGTAGAAATTACTTCACAAAATCATAATTATTGTGTAGATATATCCAGCTTAAAAGGTCAGGTACGCTTAACTCATAAAAATTTATATGACGGTACAGAGGAAGGGATGATTCATACTGAATTACCTTTAATCTCCGTACAATATCATCCTGAAGCAGGACCTGGGCCTAATGATACGGCACATATTTTTATGAAGCTTAAAAAGATGACGGAGGGTATAATTTAATGCCGAAGCGCAATGATATAAAAAAAATACTGGTTATTGGGTCAGGGCCTATAATTATAGGTCAGGCTTGTGAGTTTGACTACTCAGGCACTCAGGCATGCAAAGCTTTGAGGGAAGAAGGTTACCAGATAGTATTGGTGAACTCGAATCCTGCCACAATAATGACTGATCCTGAGATGGCTGATGCAACATATATTGAACCGCTAAACACCGAAACTTTGGAAATGATTATAGCCAAAGAAAGACCTGATGCAATTCTACCAACAATTGGAGGTCAGACTGCTCTTAATCTGGCTATTGAGCTTTATGAGAAGGGTATATTAGATAAATACGGGACAGAGCTTATTGGGGCCAGCGTTGATGCTATAAAAAAAGCTGAGGACAGGGAATTGTTCAAACAAGCAATGCAAAACATAGGACTTGAGGTGCCGAAAAGCCTTGCGGTTACAAGTGTTGAACAAGGGTTGAGTATTATCAATGATATAGGTTTTCCTGCTATATTGCGTCCGGCATTTACATTAGGGGGAACGGGCGGAGGAATTGCTTATGATTTGGATCAATTCGAGCGAGTACTCGAGCATGGGTTAGAACTTAGCCTTACAGGACAGGTGCTTGTTGAGGAATCGGTTCTCGGTTGGAAAGAGTATGAGATGGAAGTCATAAGAGATAAAAACGACAATGTGGTGATAATTTGTTCGGTTGAAAACTTCGATCCAATGGGAATACATACGGGTGATAGTATCACTGTGGCTCCGGTGCAGACTTTGACCGACAGGGAGTATCACCGTATGCGAGACGCTTCAATTAGAATTATAAGAGAAATCGGCGTTGATACCGGAGGTTCTAATATTCAGTTTGCTATAAATCCAGTTGACGGAAAAATAGTTGTAATCGAAATGAATCCGCGAGTATCGAGAAGCTCGGCTCTCGCCTCTAAAGCCACAGGTTTCCCTATTGCCAAAATTGCCGCTAAGCTTGCGGCAGGACTAACTTTAGACGAGATACCAAATGACATAACCAGAGTGACACCCGCTTCATTTGAACCGGTCATAGATTATGTGGTTTTGAAGTTTCCCAAGTTTGCCTTCGAAAAATTCCCTGGATCCGATCCTACTTTAATGACACAAATGAAATCTGTTGGCGAAGTTATGGCGATCGGGCGAACGTTTAAGGAAGCTCTTAACAAGGCTATAAGAAGTCTTGAAATGAGCAGCTTCGGGTTTGAACGGTGTGCCGGGACTAGCGAGGAGCTAGAGGGGAAATTGGTAGTACCTAACAGCGAGCGAGTATGGTATGTAGGGGAAGCATTAAGGCGTGGAATGTCAATCGAAGAAATATCAAAAAAAACAGGTATAGATCAGTGGTTTATATTTAACATAAAGCAGATTGTGGATATTGAAGATGAAATATCAGCTTTTACGATTAATTCTGGCTTTGAATTAACGGACTTGCCTTCCGAAACCATCTGGAAAGCTAAAGAAAACGGTCTGTCAGACAAGAGAATTGCCGTGCTTTTAAAAACGGATGAGTTGCAATTTCGCGCTTTGAGAAAGTGTAGAGGCATAATGCCGGTATACAAGATGGTGGATACCTGTGCGGCTGAATTTAAAGCATATACTCCATATTTTTACTCGACCTATGAAAAGCCATTTTATCGACCCGGCGCCTTGCATCCTGTTGCGGAATGCGAAGCTGCACCGTCTGACAGAAAAAAGGTCATAATATTAGGCTCGGGACCAAACAGAATCGGACAAGGGATAGAATTCGACTATTGCTGTGTACATGCGGTTATGGCTTGTAAGGAAATGGGATTTGAGTCGATAATGATTAACTGTAATCCCGAAACTGTCAGTACGGATTATGATACGGCTGACAAGCTATATTTTGAGCCTCTGACTGAGGAGGATGTGCTCAATATTATTGAAAAGGAAAAACCCGAAGGAGTTGTTCTCCAGTTTGGTGGACAAACGCCGCTCAAACTTGCTAAAGCACTCGAAAAAGCCGGCGTCAGGATATTTGGCACATCTCCTGATGCGATTGACATAGCGGAAGACAGAAAGAGATTTAAAGAGTTGCTTCATAAATTGGATTTGATGCAGCCTGAGAGCGCAACGGCGATAAATGCTAAGGAAGCTACAGATGCGGCTATCAAAATAGGGTACCCTGTGTTGGTAAGGCCATCCTATGTTTTAGGTGGGCGCGCTATGGAGATAGTGTATGATGAGCAAAGCTTGGCAGGCTATATGCAAAGAGCTATTGATGTATCACCGGATCATCCTGTTCTTATCGACAAATATCTGGAGGATGCTATCGAAGTTGACGTAGATTGCATTTCCGACGGGAATGTCACGATTATTGCGGGTGTAATGGAGCATATAGAAGAGGCGGGTATACATTCGGGAGACTCTGCTTGCTCGCTACCTCCGTTTTCGCTCAGCCAGGCAATCATTGAAGAAATAAAGCAAAAGACTATTGCACTATCTAAAGAACTTGGCGTATGCGGGCTTATGAATGTACAGTACGCAGTCCGAAACGGAGATGTTTTCATACTAGAGGCTAATCCAAGAGCTTCCAGAACCATACCTTTTGTGGGCAAAGTTACTGGGATTCCATATGTAAAGCTCGCGACAAAAGCTATATTAGGAAGCAATCTTTATGAACTCGGATTAACCGATGAAATTGAGTTTTCGCATGTCGCGGTTAAGGAAGCTGTATTTCCTTTCAACAAATTTCCAGGTGTTGATCTTTTGCTAGGTCCTGAGATGAAATCAACCGGAGAAGTTATGGGAATTGGGCAGGATTTTGGAGTAGCATTTGCTAAGGCTCAAATGGCGAGTTATAACCGGATACCGCAGTCGGGAAGATTTTTCATAAGCGTTAAAGACAAGGATAAACCTCAAGCTGCTGAGATAGCCAAAAAACTTGTGGATATGGGTATAGAAATAATTGCAACAAGAGGAACTGCAGCATTTCTAAATGACAGGGGAATACCTGCTGAAATAGTGAACAAAGTCATTGAAGGGACTCCTAATATAGTTGATCTGATTAAAAAGAAAGAAGTAGATTTCGTAATAAATACTGTTACAGGGAGGCAGGCACAAACAGATTCTTTTTCCATCAGACGTAGCTCGCTCCAATACAAAATTCCTTATACCACGACTATATCCGGCGCAAAAGCAGCGATTTACGCTATTGAACAATTAAGAACAAACAAGATTGAAGTTAAGTCAATTCAGGAGTATCATAAAAATGTTAGGAGGGTAAGATGAAAAAAATAGTATTAGCCTATTCCGGAGGATTAGATACATCAATTGCCATTGATTGGCTTAAAGAGAAATATGAATGTGAAGTGGTGGCAATGGCTGCGGACGTCGGGCAGGGAGAAGAACTTGAGCCATTGCATAAAAAAGCTCTTGATTCAGGCGCAAGCAAGCTCTACATAGAGGATATAAAGGAAGAATTTTTAAGCGACTTTGTTTTTCCTATGCTAAAATCAGGAGCTCTTTACGAACAAAAATATCTGCTAGGAACTGCAATCGCTCGTCCTGCTATCGCTAAGGCTCTGGTTAGAGTTGCGCTTGTTGAGGGCGCGGATGCGGTAGCGCATGGCGCGACCGGCAAAGGTAATGATCAGGTGAGGTTTGAGCTGACAATCAAAGCATTGGCACCTCATTTGAAGATAGTTGCACCATGGCGGGAATGGGACATCCGATCAAGGGAAGATGCCATGGATTATGCGCAAGTTCGTAATATTCCGCTGCCTGTGTCTAAAGCAAAACCTTACAGCATGGATAGAAATATATGGCATTTGAGTTATGAGGGAGGCATTCTGGAAGATCCTAACCGAGAGCCTGACGAGGATATGTTTCTTTTGACTGTTTCAGCAGATAATGCTCCATACGAGGCTGATTATGTTGAAATAGAATTTGAGAAAGGAATACCTGTGGCGGTCAATTCTCAAAAAATGTCTCCGGTTGTTTTACTAACCACATTAAACGCGATTGCCGGCAGGCATGGCATAGGCAGGGTTGATTTGGTAGAAAATCGCCTGGTCGGTATGAAATCGCGCGGAGTGTATGAGACCCCCGGAGGGACGTTACTTTATGCGGCGCACAGGGAACTTGAGTCACTGGTGCTTGACAGGGAGACAATGCACTTTAAAGAAATAATAGCTTCAAAGTATGGTCAAATGGTATACTACGGACAGTGGTTCACTCCATTAAGGCGCGCGCTTGATGCGTTTATTGATGAATCGCAACAAAAGGTCACCGGAAGTGTCCGGCTGAAACTGTTTAAAGGCAATTTAAGCATCGCGGGGCGCAAATCTCCTTACTCACTGTATAGGGAAGATCTGGCTACTTTTGGTGCAGATAAGGTTTACAATCAAAAAGACGCCGAAGGATTCATTAATCTTTTCGGATTACCAATGATGGTGCAAGGATTACTGGAAAAAACCTGGAAGTAGGTGTGGGCAGTGAAACTATGGGGCGGACGGTTTGAAAAAGATACGGATAAATTAGTGGAGGCGTTTACCGCCTCCATACCATTTGATAAAAGGCTTGCCGTTCAAGATATCTCAGGAAGCATAGCCCATTGTGGTATGCTGGCGAAATGCGGTATCATAACTGAGGAAGAGAGCGTATCCATTATAGAGGGGCTTAAAGAAATCCTCGTTGAGATACGCGAGGGAACGCTAGAGTTTCCGATAGAATCAGAAGACATACATATGAGAATTGAGAAGCGGTTAATTGAAAAAATCGGAATCCTGGGCGGAAAGCTTCATACCGCTCGTTCAAGAAACGATCAGGTTGCTTTGGATATGCATATGTTTGTAAAACAGCAGATTCAAGAAGCTTTAGGGCTTTTAAGAAATCTTCAGCTGACTATTGTCGGTTTATCCGAAAAATATTTGGATGTGTTGATGCCTGGCTATACTCACTTGCAGAGGGCTCAGCCGGTACTGTTTTCACATCACTTGCTTGCGTATTTTTGGATGCTTCAAAGAGATGTGCAACGACTAAATGAAGCGCTTAATAGAGCGGATAATATGCCTCTTGGCGCAGGAGCGCTTGCCGGAACAACTTTTCCTATAGACAGAACGATGGTCGCTGATGAACTTGGATTCGGAGCCATTTACGCAAACAGCATGGATGCCGTGTCAGACAGGGATTTTGTAGTTGAATACATTTTTTGCGCTTCCCTCATAATGATTCATTTAAGCCGCTTAAGCGAGGATTTGATATTGTGGAACACTTCTGAGTTTGGATTTATTGAACTGGATGATGCATATACAACCGGTTCAAGCATTATGCCGCAGAAGAAAAATCCCGACATAGCGGAACTTGTGAGAGGGAAAAGTGCCAGAACAATCGGAAATCTGGTTGGAATTCTGACCATGCTAAAAGGATTACCCATGACATATAACAGGGATATGCAAGAAGACAAGGAACTTCTTTTTGACACAACCGACACCCTTATCGCAAGTCTTGAAGTGTATTCCGCGATGCTTGAGACGATAAAACCTAACCGCGAAAGAATGCGAAAAGCCGTTGAAGGCGATATGTGCACAGCTACAGATTTGGCTGACTATCTGGTTAGAAAAGGTATGCCTTTTCGAGATGCTCACGCTGTCGTAGGATCGCTTGTGCAGAAATGCTTAAATGAAGGCAAATCCCTGCTTCAATTAACCGAAAAGGAATTAAAAGAAGCAAGCCTACTGCTTGATATAGATTGTCTTAAGGTATTATCTGCTGACGAGTGCATAGCATCGCGTAAAATCGAAGGTGGAACAGCCGCATCAAAAGTACTTGAACAATTAAAAAAAGCAAAAGATATCTTAAACAACCGAATCGGAGGAATGAAAATTGAATCAACAAATAGTTTTGATACTTGATTTTGGTGGTCAATACACGCAGCTTATAGCACGCCGTGTCAGGGAAGCAAATGTGTATTGTGAAATATTGCCTTTCGATGCGACGTCTAAAGCGATAAAAGACCTAAATCCGAGAGCTATAATTTTATCCGGAGGAGCCGCAAGCATTAACGACAATAAAGCACCAAAGCTTAATGAGGACATTTACGATCTAAATATTCCAATGCTTGGGATATGTTACGGTATGCAATTAATGGCGGGACAATTGGGTGGCGAGGTTTCGCCGTGCTCTACGCGCGAGTATGGAAGCACTCGCCTTTTTGTTGAAGATAATCAAGACATTTTTTCTCGTTTGAATGGTGAGCTTATGGTATGGATGAGTCACGGTGATCAAGTTAAAAGAGCTCCCGATGGGTTTTTTGTGACTGCGTCAACGGAGAATACAAAAATCGCCGCAATTGCTAACTATAAAAGCAAGTTATACGGAGTGCAGTTCCACCCTGAAGTGGTACACACTCCGGACGGAATGAGCATATTGAGGAATTTCCTTTTTGATATTTGCGGGTTAAATGGCGATTGGACGATGAAATCATTTATAGACGAGAGTATAGGACAAATACGCGATATGGTAAGCGAAGACCAGCAGGTCGTTTGCGGATTGTCAGGAGGCGTTGATTCATCAGTGGCTGCTACCTTGGTGCATAGAGCTATAGGTGATCGTTTGACATGTATTTTTGTCGATCATGGATTGTTGCGTCAGCATGAAGCGGAGCAGGTTATGGAAACATTTGCTGATACGCTTAATATGAGAGTCTTAAAGGTAGATGCTTCAGATAGTTTTCTTGGCAAACTCGAAAACGTAACGGATCCGGAGCAAAAAAGAAAAATAATCGGTGATGAATTTATCCGCACATTTGAGCGTGAAGCTGCCAAACTTGGGAAAATTGACTATCTCGTTCAGGGAACGGTCTATCCGGATGTTATTGAAAGCGGCACTGCGACTGCAGCTGTAATTAAATCTCATCATAATGTCGGAGGGCTTCCTAAAGATATGAAGTTTAAACTTATCGAGCCGTTAAGGCAGCTTTTTAAGGATGAAGTCCGCAGAGTTGGGGAAGAATTGGGGTTACCTCAAGAAGTAGTGTGGAGACACCCGTTTCCTGGGCCGGGGCTAGCGATAAGGGTATTAGGAAAGATAACAAAAGAGAAATTATCGATTTTAAGACATGCAGATGCTATAATAATAGATGAAATCAAAAAAGCTGGTCTTTATGGAGATATATGGCAAGCTTTTGCCGTTTTGCCTGACATATATTCTGTTGGAGTAATGGGAGATAATCGCACCTATGCGCACACAATAGTATTGCGTGCAGTGACTGGGTTTGATGGAATGACGGCGGATTGGTTTCGGTTTCCACATGATGTATTGGAAAATATATCAAACAGAGTTGTCAATGAAGTCTCTCATGTAAACAGAATTGTTTATGATATAACTTCAAAACCGCCTTCCACTATTGAGTGGGAGTAGTTCTAAAAGATAATAGTTGAGATGGGGCAAATGAAACGAATACTAATCATAATTATATCAATCTTTATTTTGTTATTGACAGGCTTAGCGGTGTATATATTTGTATTGCTTGAGCAAATCCCAAGTTCAGATGTAAATGATGTTGCCATGATTGATGATCCTCAGATAGTAAAGTCAGAAGAACCGCAAAATATACCGCCAGAAAAAACTGCACCGGCAGAAGTGAAACAGGAAGATATTGGCATGCCAACGTCTCCTAATGTAACTAATGTATTGTTGCTTGGTTTAGATGAGAACAAAAACGGCAATAGAGGGCGTACAGATACCATAATGATAGCTTCCATGAATAGAGATCAAGGCGAACTCAAGTTGACGTCTCTAATGCGGGATTTGTATCTTCCAATACCCGGACAGCGTGATAATCGTATAAACGCTGCGTATGTATTTGGCGGAACTTCACTAATCATGCAAACCATAAACGAGAATTTTGACTTGGACTTAGAAGAATATGTGATCATTGATTTACAATCGTTTGAGAGGATTGTAGATTCAATTGGTGGAATTTCAATTGATATCAGTCCTGAGGAGTTCCGTGTTCTGCAAGCGAATTTACAGATTGAAGGTTATGGCGTTCAAACTTTGAATGGCAGACAAGCGTTGGCATATGCCAGAATTCGAAACTTGGGTAGAGGTGATTTTGACAGAGTAGATCGGCAGCAGATAGTAATAACAAAGGTGTTTGAGAGATTAAGTACGATTAGTTTTTTAAGATTGCCTGGGATTCTATCGACAATACTTCCTTATTTAAACACCAACTTGTCAGCTTTAGAGATAGTTAGCTTAGGAACATCGATTCTGGCTCTTGAAAATAAAGAAATACAAAGGTTCAGATTACCCGTTGAGAACACATATAATCCGACGATTATTAGAGAAATGATGGTGCTGCTCCCGGATATAACTGAAAATACCAGGCTTTTACACGAATTTATTTACGAAGAATAATATAGATTAGTAACCGTGCTGGGTAAATTTTATGGCAAACCAAAATTTTATAAGTTATAATATGTTTTTCATGTAGTAGTAATAAAGAGATTGAAGCAGTAGATGTTTATATTAGAAACACCTGTCAAGTCTCAAATATAGTTAGTCTCGCGTCTGATAAGATAAAAGATAGAAAATGTGAGATATGGATACGTTGGAGCGTAGAGAAAAGATTATAGAGATATTAAGCAAAAGCAATAAACCACTCACCGGGGCATGGCTGGCAAGATTTCTGGGAGTCAGTCGCCAGGTAATTGTTCAGGATATAGCTTTGCTTAGAGCTTTAGGACAAAATTTGCTTGCAACGTCGGATGGGTATATGCTTCCTAAAGATCCTGTAAATACAGTTTATAGGCGCAGATTTAAGTGTATGCACTCAGAAGGGAATATAGAAGACGAACTAATGACTATAATCGATATGGGCGGGCGTGTGTTGGACGTGTTGGTTGAACATAAAGTTTACGGTGAATTTCGGGGAAATCTGATGATTAAGTCACGAAACGATATTTCCAAATTTATTGAGAAAATGAGCCGGGAAAAAGCTGGAACATTATCTGCGTTAACTGGAGGAGTGCATTTACACACCATAGAAGCCGATTCGGAATCCACATTGGATGAAATTGAAAAAAGTCTAAAAGAAAAAGGTTATTTGATATAGAGAGATTTTGGGGAGAAGAATAATTTGGCCAACTATCTTTCGATAGTCGGCCTATATATAATAAAAGGAGGTCAATGAAAATTTCTTTATGCTTGCATTATAAATGAGCGAGTTATATTTTTCAACATTATTTTGCATAATTCGTCAGAGTGCACATAAATAGCATTGATTTTTAAGTTATTTGTAAAAATATAGTGGTTTAGTGGAGGAATGAAGTAGATGTTGGATGCAAAGCTTATTCGTAGCAATCCGGACCATGTAAGGCAGGGTATGCTTAAGCGCAAGGATGAGGTCAATTTAGATTCGTTTTTGTCTTTAGACGAAAAAAGAAGGGTTTATTTAGCTGAAGTTGAAGTGCTCAAGAACAACAAAAATATCGTTAGCCAAGAAATAGCCTTGCTAAAATCTCAGAAACAGGATGCAACGTCTCTTATTGCTAATATGCGTGAAGTTTCAAGTGTGATTAGTAATTATGATACAACAATCACTAAGATTGAGGAAGAACTTGAAGCGATGCTACTACGGATACCCAATATTCCTGATGAAGAAGTCCCATTAGGAGATAATGATGAATCAAATGTTGAAGTCCGTAGATGGGGTAATCCGATACAATTTGAATTTGAGCCGAAGCCGCATTGGGAGATAGGCGAGCAATCAGAGATACTAGATTTCGCTGCAGCTTCAAAGGTCACAGGGTCTCGTTTTGTATTTTACCGAGGTTTAGGTGCTCGGCTTGAACGAGCTCTGATAAACTTCATGCTGGACTTACATACTATGCAGCACGGATATACTGAAGTCTTTCCACCTTTCATTGTTAATAGAAAGAGTATGACAGGCACGGGACAACTACCAAAATTTGAAGAGGATGCCTTCAAGATTGCGGATTCGGAGTATTTTTTAGTGCCGACCGCAGAGGTGCCTGTAACAAACATGTACAGAGATACAATATTGGATGCTAAAAATTTACCTATTAAACTCGCGGCGTACAGTGCATGCTTTCGGGCAGAGGCAGGTGCTGCAGGTAGAGATACGAGAGGACTAATACGAAATCATCAGTTCAACAAAGTTGAGATAGTCAAATTTACCCGTCCTGAAAACTCGTCTGACGAATTAGAAAAGCTTGTTAATGACGCTGAACAAGTGCTTAAACTTCTAGAGCTTCCTTACAGGGTCGTGCTCGTGTGTGTAGGCGATTTAGGATTTGCCGCAGCAAAAAAGTATGATATAGAAGTGTGGATGCCAAGCTATAATCGTTATGTAGAGATTTCTTCCTGCAGTAATTTCAGAGATTTTCAAGCTCGTAGAGCCAATATTAAATATAGGCCATCCGTAAAACAAAAAGCGGAATTTGTACATACTCTCAATGGCTCCGGGCTTGCGGTGGGGCGCACACTAGCCGCAATACTTGAGAATTTTCAGCAACGCGACGGTACAGTGCTGATTCCTAAAAAACTGGTCGGTTATATGAGCGGAGTGGAGATGATTTGATTTTTGTTGACTGGAACACGAGGGCATTACGTAAAACAGATCTGTCCCCTCGATAGATCTGTCCCCTCAAAAGAACCGTCCCCTCAAAAGAACCGTCCCCAATATTGTGTAGAATTTAAATTTTCCGAGCACGTATTTAATGTTGAATTCCAGATTTTTATGGAATTTTTTGACCAGATCAATGTCATAATCTGTCAATTGGTGATGACCAAATTCGCTTTTCATGAGTAATCCTGCTAAATCCGTCATTGTGCCGGCATCATTAACCAGCCACGAATCAACTCTTTGTGCGTAGACATAAGGGGTTTCGCCTTTTTTCAAAGGATATTCGTAAAGTGTTAGTAACCAGATTATTTCTTTGAAATAAGATTTCAGGCGAAGTCTATAAGGTAGCTTTTCGCGTTTTATTTTTTTGAATTTTTGTGAAGCAAGAATACCGATTATCAGCAAGGTAATCGCAATAAGAATAATGCCTACTATAAACGCAGCGATTATCGTTAGGCTAGGCATGGTGAAAGTGAAATTTTCTTGCGATTCAGGGATTTGAGGTGGAATAACGGGCATTCCTCCGGGTCCCGGTCCGCCGGCCATCCACATTTGTTGCATAAACTCCCAGTATGGGTCCATGTAGTCCATGTAAGGGAAATCTCCGGAAACACCGGGTACATATCCGCGCTCAACAAAATAATCCTCAATAGGCGGCGAAGGATCAAATGATATCCAACCAATCCCTGGAAAATATACTTCTGCCCAGGCGTGAGCATTACTTTGACGCACTTCATATAGACTACCTTCGATAGGTGTAGAGGGCATTAAGAATCCTTCGATATAACGCGTGGGTAACCCTGCTATTCTGCCCATCACAGCAAATGCTGTAGCAAAGTATGTGCAATACCCAATTCTTAAATCAAACAGGAAGTGATCAACAAAGTCTACATTTTCAGGTGTGTGAGGCGGTCTTAACGTGTAGTCAAGGTTGTTTTTGAGAAACGTTTCTATGGCAGAAGCTTTCTCAAAAGGGGTACGCGCTGCGCTTATTATATCAAATGTCAGTTCTTTAACCCTATCGGTTACAGTATCGGGTAAATCTGTGTAATATCTTTGAATCATAAGCAGCTTGCGATGATTTAATCCCCATTGCGATGATATTTCACGCGGAATAGGTTGTGCCCAGTCAATAACCGGCAATTGGTTAAGATGTTGTCTGAAGGTTGCCGTTCCTTTGTTTGGCAATAAAATATTAAGAGTATATCCTTCATCCGGATTGATTTCCGTTGTAGTAAAGGTTTCCCCGGACAAACTAAAGTATACTTGTGAGTCAGATTCGTTGAAAGTTGCATCATTTAGTGTTTTAGCATTAAAAAGCACTGAAGTGACGATTCCGGTGTGGTGTATTGTGAGGTTGATCCGCTCGAACAACTCATTATTATATTGATCACCTGCCTGCACAACAAAGGGCTCAAAACTATCAAAAGCAATATCTTTCATATGCTCATTTTGTGTATCATAAAATGCGTGAGCACGATTATCTGTCGTATCATTCCAACCATAGCCTGTATACTGGTTGAGAACCGTGCCTCTTAGCAATACACGTCTTGGTGAGTTAACATGAAGCGCAATATCGTGATTTAATGTGACAGGGCCTCCAAGTCGACCGGTAGTGGGAGAAAATCCGGTTTGCCATAATCTGAATCCGCTTCGTGGCTCATTTAAGGTAACCCAATCCCATAAAGTATCATTAACATCCAATGCAATCTCCTCTAATAAAGGCCATCTCAACCCTCGCGTATCTGAAGGAAGCACCGCTGAAGCTGAGAGAGTGATCGCGATGGCAAGGGGAAGCGCTGAAAGTTGCCAACGTCCATAATTGGGGGCATGATTATCGCTGACAACATTTTTTCGATGACTTTCAGAAAGCATAAGAATCATGCCTAAAGCGAAAGGCCAAACAAACAACAGAATTTCAAAGTGTCCCAAATACCACAAAGTCCCTATCAAGACAAGACCGGCAAGTAAAGTGGGGAAAAACCATTCGAGCAGAATAGCTAATGCATAGAAAACAAGTGACAGGAGCGTCAAAAGTATAAGTGCCATATAAAACATGTTCTGAGGATCAAGCAATCCATATCCCAAAATATAACTGACAATCAGATCAATATTATGAAACATATTGATATACCAACCATCTGGATAGACGTAATTTGCATAAGCTAAGGCTATGAGTATAGTTACCGGCAAAAACAGCACCGATGTCCATACATTCCACAAATACACAGATAAAATAATATATATTATGGCTGTTAAGGCAAATGTAAGCCAGATAGAAAATGGTACAGCCAATGAATCAAACAAAGCATGAGCAAGGCCGGTTACAATTAAAGTAAACATAATGCCTTTCATCAAATAGTCGAGAAAAAATCCTTTCATCACAATATCGCCTCCATAAGTTCATCAAGCCGCTCATTTGTTCTAACAAGAAACGAGGGTATTCCTCTTTCGTTGAGTTCTTTTAACATCTTCAATGATTCCAAATTATTCAGCTCCGGTGGTTGTATTAGAAAAAGAATCGGATGGACTGATGATTGCTTCATTATACATAGATGATTGAAAATTGAGGCTGTCATTTGGTGTATAATAAGCAATAGGCTGCCTGAGTGTGATAAAGCGGTAGATTCCATTTCCAATACATCGGATACAGAAAAAGTGCTTTCAAACGGAATTGATGACAAATAACCATAAAACCTATTGAAGTCCTGAGGTTCACGGCCTGACAAATGCTGCCGTTTTTGTTGGTATATAATAAGATTCAGCGGTAGGCTTTTAGATAACACATAGTATACTATTGCAGTGGTACATTCAACTATTTGATCTTCAATTTTAAAACGCATCATAGCATCACCTAAGAAGGGGCAAGTTTCCATCAAGATAAATATTTGCGGCTGGGCATTGGTCTCATAGTTCTTTACATAAATCTCCTGCAATTTAGCAGAAGCTTTCCAATGAATTTTTCTAAGCGGGTCGGCAAAACGATATTGTCTTAAATCTGCTATTGAAGCAGCCTCCTCAGAGGATGAAAACTCTCTGTTTTGCAATCCTTCCAGATGGAGTTGAGGCAATGGAAGGGTCGAAAGCAAAAGAATTCTTGGATGGACAGTCAAAGAAAGTTTTTTATGATAGTATTGCTGAGCCAAGTTAATTGAGAATGTGAAAAATCCGAAAAGATCTTTTACCTCCACTTTCTCAATTCCCATAAAATACTGCCCTCTTAAATTACAAGTGAATTCTTCATCGATCTTATGATTAGTAAAAGGGAAAAGGTAAGTAGTCTGCTCCTTATATGAGTCCAAAATGACATTTTCAGGTGTTTTGTAATAGAGCTTGATGTATGGGAAGATAAAAGGTTTATCGTTGTGGAGCTCTATTCTCAATTTTGCTTTATTTCCCTTTATTGCTACCAATGGGGTTAATGTTTGAAGATAATTAAAGTCGTATAGAACCCAAATGCTGGTCACAATTGAGTACAATATGAGAAAAAGGGCAATAACGAACCCCATAAAGAAAATCCGTTCTCCCGAATAAAGCCCAATTATCAAAAATACAAACGCTGAACCGGTGATCCAGTATTTATTGTATATCACAGATCGAAGATTGGTATATGAATCGAATTCATTATAGATTTAAGTATTCGTTCAGCGGTCATTTGCTTAAGGCGCGCTTCCGGTTTAATGATCACGCGGTGGGAGAGTACCGGTATGATCATTTTCTGTACATCATCTGGTATCACATAATCCCTATCATTCAACATAGCAGATGACTGTGAAGCTCTCATCAAAAACAATGCTCCTCTTGGGCTGGCTCCAAGGCTTAAATCCGGATGCTCGCGAGTATAAGCCACAATATCTGCTATATACTCTTTTACTGCATCGGCAACCTTGACTAATCTCGCTCTTCTTTGCAATTCAATTATATCTTCGGTATTAGCGACACTGTTAAGTTCTTGCATTGGGTTGTCACTTTGAAAGCGGCTTAAAATGTTCATCTCCTCACGTTTGCCCGGGTATCCAAGCGTTACTTTTATAAAAAATCGATCAAGCTGCGCTTCAGGCAAGGGGAAAGTACCAATGTACTCAACCGGGTTTTGTGTTGCTAACACCATAAAAGGCTGAGGGACAGCATAAGTCTGCCCGTCAACAGTAACCTGATTTTCCTCCATCACCTCAAGAAGACTCGACTGAGTTTTAGGTGAAGTACGGTTTATTTCATCCGCTAAAATGAGTTGACTCATCACCATACCCTGTTTGAACTCCATTTCACCTGTTTTAAAATTATACATGGAAAAACCGGTGATATCGGATGGTAAAACATCCGGAGTGAACTGTATACGCCGGAATGACATATTTAAAGAGCGTGCAAGGCATGATATGAGTGTGGTTTTGCCAACTCCCGGAACGTCTTCAATCAAAACGTGTCCCTTGCTCAAAAGAGCTGTCAATATAAGTTGTATAGCATCTTTTTTCCCGACAATTACTTTTTCTATATTTTCCTGAATAATCTGCGTTGTCTTTTTAATTCCGATCAAATGTGTGTCCTCAATTCGTGTGAAGATATGCTCCATAGAGTGTTAATAGTTATCCGTCAACACCTATATGATATTACATATTTGAATTGACTGCAATAACTGATTTTGCAGTGAAATCAAGTTTTATCAAACTTAAGTTATTCTAACACTTGTTGTCGCTGCATGCAGTTTATAGTAATATATAAATACTTCTACTAAGGAGGTTAATGTGCGCGAGAAAATTATAGAAATATTAATGGATGCTCATGGCAAATGCGTTTCAGGTGAACAAATGAGCAATATATTGGGGATTAGTCGTGCAGCCGTATGGAAGCATATGAAGGTTCTCGAGAGAGAAGGTTACGAAATTGAGAGCATTCCCGGAACGGGGTATAGATTAAGCGTTATTCCTGATATTATGGATTCGAAAATAATATCTTACGGTTTGAAAACAAAAAGATTTGGAAATTGCATTGAAATCTACCAAACGATTGATTCGACCAATAGCAGGGCAAAGAAATTGGCTCTTGAAGGTGCGCAGGAAGGAACGGTCGTTATTGCTGAAACTCAAATTGCCGGAAGAGGAAGGATGGATCGAAAATGGGTGTCGCCTGCAAAAAAAGGGTTATGGTGTTCAATAATATTAAAGCCTCACATTGCACCTGAAAAAGCGCCTCAATTAACAGTTTTAGCTGCGATTGCGATAGTAAAAGCATTAGAGGAGTTTGTCGGATTAAAAGCAGACATAAAATGGCCTAACGATATTTTGATAAATGGGAAAAAGTTATGCGGTATACTAGCAGAAATACAGGCCGAACCTGATAAAATACATTCGGTTGTTTTAGGAATCGGTATAAACGTAAATATGCAAAAAGATGATTTTCCGGATGAATTGAAAGGTTCGGCAACTTCGATATTAATCGAAAAAGGAATAGCTGTATCAAGAAAAAATCTATTGTTAATATTGCTTGAGAATCTTGAAGTCATATATGACGAATATATAAAAAGTAATTCTCTTTTTCCATTTCTTGCATTTTATAAGAGTCATTCGATTTCTATTGGGGAAAACGTAACAGTCATTGAAAGGAATTCCACTTTTGAGGGCTATGCTCAAAATATTGATGAAGATGGTGCGCTTTTAGTTAAAACAGCAGACGGAAACATAAAGAAAATCTTCTCTGCCGATGTGTCGCTAAGGAGGGGGAACACGTATGTATAGCGGTTTTATAACTGATATTCCGGGTATTATTGTTGGTCACGCACAAAATATGGATGCAGGAACAGGTTGTACGGTAGTGGTATGTAAAAATGGTGCGGTTGCAGGCGTTGACGTACGCGGTTCAGCTCCCGGCACGCGTGAGACGGATCTTATCCGTCCGGGCAATCTGGTTGATAAAATTCATGCCGTTATGTTATCAGGCGGAAGCGCTTTCGGGCTTGCCGCAGCGGATGGAGCGATGGAGTATCTCGAAAAAGAGGGTGTTGGATTTGACGTTGGCATTACAAAAGTGCCCATTGTAGCTTCTGCTGTAATTTTTGATCTGTTCTATAAAAACTGGGAAATAAGACCGGACAAACGAATGGGCTACGAAGCTTGTCAGAATGCCGAATCAGGCTTTGTTGAGCAGGGAAGTGTTGGGGCGGGAACAGGAGCAACGGTAGGTAAAATATTAGGAATAACAAATTCCATGAAGGGAGGCGTTGGAACTTCGAGCTTAAAGATTTCTAATGAATTAATAGTTGGAGCGATTGTCGTGGTAAACGCATTTGGAGATTGCCTCAACCCTGATAACGGGACTATTATTGCCGGGGCGAAGAACCCTCACACAGGTGAGTTTTTGGACACGAAAGCCTATATGCTGACAGAAGGTTTGGGGAAAACATTAAATATTGAGAACACAACCATAGGCGTTGTTGCAACCAACGCAAAACTAACTAAAGAGCAAGCAAATAAAATCGCATCTATGGCTCATGATGGCTTGGCTCGCTCAATAAGCCCGGTTCACACTATGCTCGATGGCGATACGATTTTTGTAATGGCTACGGGTGAGGTTGATACAGAGATTAATGTCTTGGGAGTTGCGTCTGTTGAGGTCATAGCTAGAGCGGTTGTAAATGCTGTCATGTCAGCGAGCAACTTTCATTGCTGATAAAAGTTCAGAACTGACTGAAACAGTGCAAAACATTACATTCAAAAGTTTTGATCTATTCGGTCATCATCGTGCCGATACCTTTATCGGTGAATATCTCAAGCACTATCGGATGATGTATAGTACCGTTAACTATATGGGAGAATCGTACTCCGTTCTTAACAGCTTCAATACAACCGCTAACCTTTGGTATCATCCCACCGTTTATGATTCCCTGATCTATAAATTTGAGAGCATTTTCTGCTGTTATTGTCGATACAAGAGAGCTTGGGTCGGCAGCATTTTTCCTGATACCGTCAATATCCGTAAGGAATATGAGTTTTTCCGCTTTAAGAGCCCAGGCAATTCTTCCTGCTACTGTATCGGCGTTAATGTTGTAGCTTTGACCATCCGGACCTATTCCTATAGGAGCAACAACAGGTATGTATTCATCTTTTGCTAAAAGCTCAAGCACATTCGGGTTGATTTTTTTGATTTCGCCTACATAACCTAAGTCAACCCCATCAACAGGAGGCATCTTTTCGACTTCGATGAGGTTGCCATCCTTGCCGCATAAGCCTACTGCCCGTCCGCCTAAAGAATTGAGTATCGAAACTATTTCCTTGTTAATTTTGCCGGCAAGTACCATCTGTACAACTTCCATTGCATCCTTATCGGTAATTCTTAGTCCTTTGTGGAAGGATGATTTTATCGCCAAAGCGTCAAGCATCCTGTTTATATCAGGACCTCCGCCATGAACAACTATAGGATTCATACCAACATATTTGAGCAATATAATGTCCTGCATAATGCTGTGTGTTACCGAATCGTTGCCCATAGCGTTTCCGCCGTATTTTATAACGATGGTTTTTCCTCGTAAACGCTGGATGTAGGGTAGAGCCTCAATAAGTATTGTAGCTTTATTTGAAATAGATTCCATAAATTCTCCGTTTCTATAAGTACCATCCTGGTTGTGCTAATGCCGTGGTTTCATCAAAACCAAACATTATATTCATATTCTGTATTGCTTGTCCGCTTGCACCTTTGATAAGATTATCTAATACAGATACTATTATTATCCTGTTTAGACGCTTGTCAACTACAAATCCTATATGACATTTGTTTGAGCCGTTAACAAACTTAATTTCAGGCAAAACCCCTTCGCCGTGAATATGTACGAAAGGTTCTTCATGATAAAAATCGCGATATAAGTCAATAATCTCTCTGTGTGAATGTATACCGGAAAGATTTGCGTAAATTGTGCACAATATGCCGCGCTGTAGAGGTATTAGATGTGGAGTAAAGGATAAAGAAATTTCTTTCCCTGAAAGTATGCTCAATTCCTGTTCTATCTCCGATGTATGCCTGTGTGTTGCGACACCGTATGCTTTCATATTTTCGTTTACTTCACAAAAATGAATGCCAAGCGAAATACTTCTACCGGCTCCGCTTACTCCTGATTTAGCATCAATTATTATCGAATCAGAATCGATCATTTTATTTGATACGAGCGGTGCTAGTCCCAATATAGAGCAGGTTGTATAGCATCCGGGGTTAGCGACAAGATTAGCGGATTTTATTTTTGACCTATGCAGCTCCGGGAGGCCATATACCGATTCTTGCAGCATTTCAGGGCAAGGGTGTGTAATTTTGTACCATTCCTCATACTTTGAAACCGAATTGTATCGAAAATCTCCGCTTAAGTCGATCACCTTACAGTTTTCCAGTCTAAGCTTTTTAACTGTGTCTGCTGATACTCCATGCGGTAGGGAAACAAATACGATATCGCTTTGACGTGCAATCTCGGCAGGTTCCATATCAATACATAAATCATTCGATACTCCCGAAAAACTTGGATACACTTCGCTTATTGACTTACCTATATAAGTTTGTGATATTCTATGTAAAATATTAACCTTTGGATGAGCATGAAGAAGCCTTATCAGTTCCATGCCTGCATAACCCGTTGCGCCTAGAATGCTTGCGTTGATCAAAATAATCACCTCTTAATTCGGAAACAAGTGCTTAAAATTAGAAATTATTCAAGGGCAGACAGCGTACTTGTCCTTGTTTCCGTTCTATTAAATAAAATTATACATAATTCTGCATAATAATACAAACAGTTTTTAGCTGTCCTTTGCTTTTTTGAAGGAATAATTATATTTACGTAGAATTACTATTGGTGCGCAAACTCTGTTAGTTGGAGGGATTTTGATGATAAATGATTATTTGTATAATATAAGCAAAGTGATCGGAAGTCGCGGCTCTGCGACTCCTAAAGAAAAGCGGGCTGCTCTGTATGCCCGCGATGTACTCTCGAATCTTGGATATAAAGTGGAAATTATACCATTTAAAGCCTTAACCACATTTTCTTGGCTATATATTGTGTTTTATTCAATTCCGCTTTTGGCATGGTTACTTAATTTTCCTATTCTTTCGATTTTTGGCTCAGTTCTTTTTTTCCTCGACTTAAACACTTTTCCGGTTTTAAGCCGCTTTTTTCCAAAGCGAGCGAGTCAAAACGTACATGCCTATAACCCTGACAGTCAAGGCAAAAAAGTAATAATTGTCGCACATCTTGACAGCAGTAAGGCAGGACTTAACTTTAGCCCTGCTTTGGTAAAAGGATTTCGTAATTCGTTTCTTCTTATGGTAGGTTGTATGGTTCTGGCACCATTTTTGCTTATTATATCTTTTATTTGGGGTGGAGCCTTTAGATGGCTAGCGCTTCTGCCATGCTTGTATCTTGCTTTCACTGCATTGATGTTGATTCATAGAGAAGCTTGGAACAAATACACAGATGGCGCGAACGATAACGCTTCGGGTGTTGCAGCGGCTTTAGCGCTTGCGGCAAAGGTTAAGACCGAAGCCCCAAATGGGGTTGAAGTGGGCGTTTTGCTTACCGGGTGTGAAGAATCAGGGACATACGGCATGATAGACTTTTTAGAAAAATATGGTGCTCAACATAAGGACACTCTTTTCATAAACCTTGACAATATAGGATCAGGGAATTTATACTACATGTCGGGAGAAGGCATGTTTCCCGTTTTTAAAGCAAGTGCGGAATTAATAGATGCCTGTGCGACCGTTTCGGGATGCAGGCCGGAGTTAAATGTAGGGCAGGGGGTATACAATCTGTTGTCAACCGATGCTACTCCGCTGCTGGCAAGAAAGTATAAAGCCATAAGTTTTCTGGCACTTGATGCCGAAGGTCTTTTGCCAAACTGGCATTGGCCAACAGATACTTATGAAAATGTCGATCTAAAAACTATAGAAACTGCAGTTGAATTCGTATTTGAACTATTAAAGGAGATAGGGAGAAAAAATTTATATGAAACTCGTCATTTGCGAAACACACAATGAATTAGGCACGAAAGTAGCGATGGAGGTCGCAAATCTTATCAAAAATAAACCGAATTGCGTATTAGGGTTGCCAACGGGTGATACTCCGATTTCAGTATATAAAGAGCTCGTACGCATGTATAAAAATGGTGATATTGACTTTTCGCAGGTCACAACTTTTAATCTGGACGAATATCTGGGAATTTCCAATTCTCATCCTTGCAGTTATAATAGCTTTATGCAGCACAATTTATTTAGACATATAAATATACCCAAAACCAGTGTTCATATTCCTGATGGATTAGCTGCATTTCCTGATGAAGAGTGTAAAAGATACGAAAGCCTAATCCAAACATACGGCGGGATTGATCTTTTGATCTTAGGGATAGGTCATAACGGGCATATAGGCTTTAACGAGCCGGGAACACTTTTTGACACACCAACTCATGACATTGATTTGGCTTTTAGCACAGTACAGGCCAATTCCAGGTTTTTTGATAATATTGAGGATGTGCCGAAAAGAGCGATTACTATGGGTATAAAAACCATTTTATCGGCCAGAAGGATAATACTGATGGCTTCCGGAGAGAAAAAATCTCAAATTGTCCACGATGCGTTTACAAAAGAGATGACCACTAATATACCGGCTTCAGTATTGCAAACACATAATGATGTTTTGGTTATGCTGGATAAAGAAGCGGCAAGATTGTTTGATAAATAAAAGAGGGGCTGCACCCTCTTTCATTACACCAATTATTGTATAGCCCCCAAATCATACGGGGTCTCTTGATAAACATGGTAGTTGAGCCAGTTTGAATATAGAAGATTTGCATGCGAACGCCATCTCACCAAAGGAGGCTTTGTTGTATCGTCTCCCGGGAAATAGTTCATAGGAGCCAATATATCAAGGCCCTTATTTACATCTCTGAAATATTCAGTCTTTAATGTGAGGGGATCGTATTCAGGGTGTCCTGTTACGAAAATCTGCCTATAATCAGTTGTAGCTGCAATATAAAGTCCTGCCTGTGCGGACTCTGACAGAACCTCAAGTTCAGGTATTTTTTTGATATCTTCACTTTTTGTCCAGGTGTGCCGTGAGTGAGGAACGTAAAAAATATCATCAAAACCTTTTAAAAGCATAGTATTTTCCTTTGTGACGAAATGCGGGAAAATTCCGAACATCTTCTCGTTTAGAGGATATTTCGGGATATTATAAAGATGGTAAAGTCCGGCTTGAGCTCCCCAACATACGTGAAGGGTAGAAGTGACATTGTGAAGCTTCCAGTCAAGAATCTCTTTAAGCTCATCCCAGTATGCCACTTCTTCAAACTCAAGATGCTCAACCGGTGCGCCGGTTATAATCATCCCGTCATATTTTTCACCGTTTATGTCGTCAAAAGTCTTGTAAAACGCAATGAGATGTTCTTCGGGTGTATTTTTAGACGTGTAACTCTTAGGATGCAATAAAGTGACATCAACTTGCAGCGGTGAGTTGCTTAATAGCCGTAAAATCTGAATCTCAGTCACAATTTTTGTGGGCATAAGATTCAAAAGGACAATCTTCAATGGCCTTATGTCCTGATGGTACGCGCGGGATTCGTTCATTATAAATATGTTCTCGCCGGCGAGAACCGAAGTTGCCGGAAGATTGTCCGGTATTTTTACAGGCATCAATTGCGCCACCTTTCTTCAAATAATGGGGACGGTTCCATCGATGGGACGGTTCTATTGAGGGGACAGATCTCTAACATCCAATCTCGATTTTCGCTAGAGCCTGATCCAAATCCCAGATAAGATCCTCTACATCCTCTATGCCAATAGATAGTCTTACCATATCCGGCGTAACACCGGAAGCGCGCTGATCAGCCTCGCTAAGCTGGGAGTGGGTAGTGCTTGAGGGATGAATAACCAGCGATTTAGCGTCGGCAACATTTGCAAGGTGAGAGAATATTTTAAGGTTCTCGATGAACTTTACCCCTGCTTCGCTCCTGCCTTTGATTCCGAATGTAAATATTGAACCGGGTCCTTTAGGGAGATATTTTTGGGCTAAAGCATAGTATTTATTATTTTCTAATCCAGGATAATTAACCCATGCAACATTTTCATGATTAAGCAAAAATTCAACTATTTTTTTAGCATTTGAAACATGACGCTCGACTCTTAAAGACAGCGTTTCAAGCCCCTGCAAAAACAGAAAAGAGTTAAACGGACTTAAGCATGCTCCGGTGTCCCTTAGTAGCTGTACTCTGACTTTTATGATATACGCAAGAGGTCCTAAGGCATCTGTGTATACAAGCCCATGGTAGCTAGGATCAGGGGTAGTGAGCCCCGGGAATCTTCCGCTGCCCTTCCAGTCGAATTTGCCGGAATCAACTATAACTCCGCCTATCGACGTGCCATGTCCGCCTATGAATTTTGTTGCCGAATGTACCACGATGTCTGCGCCAAACTCAATAGGGCGGCAAAGATAGGGTGTTGCAAATGTGTTGTCCACGATTAATGGCAAACCGTTGTCGTGAGCTATTTTTGCCACTTGCTCAATATCTATGATATTTATGTCGGGATTACCTATCGTTTCAATAAAAATCGCTTTTGTTTTCTCATTTATGGCGTCAGTAAAGTTCTGTAAGTTATTTGGATCAACAAGAACAGTTTTTATTCCAAATTTCGGCAGGGTGTTTACAAAAAGGTTGTAAGTTCCACCGTACAGTGTGCTCGCTGAAACTATCTCATCGCCCGCTTCAGCGATATTTAGTATAGAATAGGTAACTGCTGCCGAACCGGAAGAAACAGCCAACGCAGCTATTCCACCCTCCAATTCTGCTATCCTTTTTTCAAATACATCCGTAGTAGGATTCATGATGCGGGTGTATATGTTGCCGAATTCTTTCAGCGCAAAAAGATTTGCAGCATGTTCGGTGCTGTTAAACACATAAGATGTCGTCTGATAAATTGGGACAGCGCGGGAATTTGTAGTAGGATCAGGCGTTTGCCCTGCATGTACCTGCAGTGTGTCGAATTTGAGTTTTCTTTCGTTCATTTTTTTCTTCCTTTCGTATCAATCATATAGATTTAGTTGGATATAGCGGTAAAAAATTTTTCTGATCTCGGCAAAAATTAAAGCCTCTCCTATGGCAGAAGAGGCTTGACAAAATCAAACTAACTCTCTCATCTGCCAGGCATAACCTGCAGGAATTGGCACCTCGCGCTTTTTGCACCGGTTGCCGGGCTTCATAGGGCCAGACCCTCAGCCACTCTTGATAAAAGAGAACCTATTTCAAATAATATCATCTGTAAATTCGAGTGTCAATATTTTTTTGATACATAAGTTTTTGTAATTGTGGTACTATTTAACTGAATAAAGTGTCGGACGGGAGATTTTTGTGAAGAAAAGGACAACACAACTTGTTTTAACAACTATACTTACATCTTTATTTATCTTGACAGGATGTGCGATTCAGCCTGAAAAAATGCATACAAGAGATCTGTTTGCGTTAAACACTTTTTTGTCATTTCGGGTGTATGGTGGTGCGAATGCTGAACAAGCGCTCGATTCAGCTGTTAAACGAATTCATGAAATCGAAAGTTTGATGAGTATTACGATCGAAGACAGCGATGTTGTACAAATTAACAACAACTCAGGTATAAGACCTGTAAAAGTGCATGAAGATACTTTTTATGTTATTAAGACCGCTCTTTATTACTCAGCACTGACAGAAGGAAGATTTGATATAACAATCTATCCGATTGCACGGCTTTGGGGGATTGGAACAGAAAATGCAAGAATTCCTAGCATAGAGGAAATACAGAAGAAATTACCACTTGTCAATTATCAAAATGTTGTTTTGGATGAAGAGAATATGACTGTTTTTTTGGAGAAAAAAGGAATGGGAATAGACCTTGGAGGAATTGCTAAAGGGTTTGCGGCGGATGAAGCTGCAAGGATTTTTAAGGAAGCCGGTATAAAACACGCTATTATCAATATGGGAGGAAGTATTACTACTATCGGCAGCAGGCCGGATGGAAGCACCTGGAGGATTGGAGTACGAAATCCCAGGGCACAAAACGATGATTTAGAGCATATGGCAATTATTGAATCAAAAGGCACAAGCATTTTAAGCGCAGGAGATTATGAACGCTACATTGTGGATGTGCACACAGATACAGGAGTTCGCTATCATCATATATTTGATCCTTTTACGGGATATCCTGCTGATACCGGTATTATTGCTACTACGGTAGTCTCGCATTCAGCTATACAAGCCGATGCGCTCTCGACCGCAATGATGGTTATGGGTGTAGAGAAGGGGCTTTCTATGATTAAGGGAATAGAAGGTGTGGAAGGCTTGATTATAACAGACGATAAAAAAGTTTATGTCACACAAGGGCTGACAGACAACATTGAGTTTACTGATCAGTCGTTTTCTGTAATGCCATGAAATTCCTTTTAACTCTAAAATCTTTAGTATCAAATCTTAAAAAAGCTCAAACCTTGTTCAAACCATGGGATGCGATGGCATATGGTGTTGTAATTGTAATAATGTTGAGCGGATTGGCAGGTATGCGTTTATTGATGGTAAACGGGCGGGATCGTCTGGCAATAGTTGAAATGGACGGGATCGTATTGCATACAGTGTATTTGGAGCAGGACATGGAAGCTCGGGAAATTCGCGTTGATGTAGGTGAAGGCAGATATAACACAGTTTTTATAGGATATGACTTCGTTGAGGTTCTTGAATCAAATTGCCCTGATCAGGTTTGCGTTGGATGGGGCAGGATAAGATATTCAGGTCAAACAATAGTGTGTCTGCCCTTTAAGATCGTAATAAGGGTTGTCGGGCGCATTGAAGAGACACCCATTGATGAAATAACATGGTAAAACGATGAGAACTTCTTAACTGAAGCTGATTTTGCGGCAAACAAAAGAAAGACTCGGCAGAAAAGTACGATTGATGAGAAAAGGAAAGTGTCGGCTAGATTTTTATGAGTACAAAAAAAATGGTTATCCTGGCTATCATAATTTCAAGCGCTTTGGTGATTCATTATTTTGAAGGTTTTATACCGTCACCTGCGCCGGGCGCGAAGCTTGGCCTTGCAAATATTATGCTGCTAATAACTTTGGTGCTATACAGTCCATTTGAAGCTGCGATGGTACTTGTTGTCCGATCGGTATTAGGAACCTTGTTGGCAGGCAATCCATGGGCGCTCATTTATAGTTTATCAGGCGGAATTTTAAGTCTCATAGTGATGTCGATGATGCAATTCAAGTTCGGAAAGCATTTGAGCTTAGCCGGCATTAGTACGCTTGGAGCTGCGTTTCACAATATCGGCCAATTGATCGCAGCTTCTGTCGTATTTGGGACAATCGGGATATTTTATACTTATTTGCCTGTTTTGATGCTGTTTTCACTTTTTACCGGAACGTTTACCGGAATTGCAGCACACTTCACGGTGCGAAACTTAAAAAAAATTATCGGAAGCTTATAATTTGTGTACATTGGCAGATCTGTCCCCTTGATAGATGTGTCCCCTCAAAAGAACCGTCCCCATGATTTGGTTTGCGCAATGATTTTATTCATGGTAAAATTCGACTAGTCGGGGATATGCCGCAAAGATGTACGATTGCAGAGCGCAAGTGTGTCCCGAAACCTTGTGTGTTTTGATTGAAAGGAAATCAGCGATGCCCAACAACAAACAGGAATTCGTTACGCACCTCACTTCGAGGGAAGAAGATTTTTCGCAGTGGTATACCGACTGCATTTTGAAATCCGATCTGGTTGACTATTCACCTGTCAAAGGCTGTATGGTAATTAAGCCATACGGATATGGCATATGGGAAAATATCCAAAAAGAGCTTGACGAAAGATTCAAGGAAACAGGGCATAAAAATGCCTATTTCCCGCTTTTTATACCTGAGAGCTTTTTGAAAAAAGAGGCTGAGCATGTGGAGGGTTTTGCTCCTGAAGTGGCTTGGGTCACAAGGGTAGGAAACGAAGAGCTTGCCGAGCCGCTTGTTGTTCGTCCTACATCAGAAACAATTATTTGTGCTATGTATTCCAAGTGGATACAATCATATCGTGATCTTCCGCTGCTTTACAATCAATGGTGCAATGTCGTGCGCTGGGAAAAATCGACCAGACCTTTTCTAAGGACTTCTGAGTTTTTGTGGCAGGAAGGTCATACTGCGCATGCAACATTTGACGAGGCACAGGAAGAAACGCTAAAAATGCTTGAAGTTTATCGTGAGTTTGCTCAAAATGTGCTTGCTATCCCGGTTGTAGCCGGGCAAAAGACCGATAAAGAGAAATTCGCAGGGGCAATGACGACATTTACGATAGAGGCTCTAATGCATGACGGCAAAGCGCTGCAAGCCGGCACATCACATAATTTAGGACAGCATTTTGCTAAAGTATTTGATATAACATATCTTGATAAGGATGGACAGCTAAAGTTTGTTTGGCAGACGTCATGGGGAGTGTCAACACGCCTTATCGGAGCGCTTATAATGGTTCACGGGGATGAGAGAGGGCTTGTTTTGCCACCTAAAGTAGCGTCGGTGCAAGTTGTAATAGTACCTGTAGCGATGCATAAGGAGAAAGTCCTTGATACGGCGGCAAAAGTTGCAGGAGAGCTTAAAAAAGCCGGAATAAGAGTGGAATTGGACGATCGTGACGGCCAGTCTCCCGGTTATAAATTTAACGAATGGGAATTAAAAGGAGTACCTATAAGGCTTGAAATAGGACCTAAGGATGTGGCGCAAAATCAGGCGGTACTAGTGAGAAGAGATAATTTCACTAAAACTGCTGTCAGCCTTGAAAATATAGGGCAATCGATAAGTAGCGAGCTTATTTCCATACAAAAGGATTTATATGAAAAAGCATTAAAAATCAGAGAAGAACACACCTTTAATGCAAGTGATATAAATGAGTTTAAAGAAGCGCTAGATAACGGTAAGGGCTTTGTCAAGGCGGCTTGGTGCGGCGGGCGTGAATGTGAAGATAAAGTTAAGGAAGAGACGGGCGCTTCTGCAAGATGCATATCTTTTAACGATGAAGTGACTGATGAATCATGCTTTTTGTGCGAGCACAAGGCTAAACACATCGTATATTTTGCCAGGGCATACTAAATAGCCGGACCAACCAGTGGGACGTTTTGTTTGGCAGGTAATAGATATTAGAAGCCGAAAATTTGAGGTTGGAAATAAGTGTTATAGATGTATTGGTGTCTGCAGATCTGTCCCCTCAAAAGAACCGTCCCATCGATGGAACCGTCCCCAATATTGTAAGGAGGATTTATGTACGGGCTTTTTGCCATATTAGGAGCATTAACCGTTGGATTAGCGATTGGTTTCCAAGCGCCTATGAATGCGGGCTTAGGAAAACTAACCGATCCAAGGATAGCCGCATTGCTTAATTTTATGCTAGGAGGAGCTTTAATTCTTCTGGTTAATCTAATTTTTGGAAACATAAGGGACTTATCCATGCTCAAAGCTGTTCCGTGGTATTATCTATTGGGCGGAGTGCTTGGGTTTATCGTTGTAAACGGCTCGATACTAGTAGTGCCTGTATTGGGAACAGGGCTTGCACTTTCTTTGATCGTTTCGGCACAGCTTGTAGCTGGTATGATAATCGATCACTTCGGTTTTTTCGGAGTTCGTCAAATTCCAATCGACTGGCAGAGAATGGCGGGACTTCTTCTTTTGATTGCGGGAGTAAGGCTTATAACAAGATAAGGTAGATCACGTATTACAGGCATACATCATGCCGCAACATCTTATAAAACGCATTAATGATTTTGGAGGTTCAGCATATGTTTAGAAAGCTTAGACCACACCAGATAGAAGATTCAATTTGCGGCATCGATCTTAAATGCCTTTATTCAAGAGGTTTCAGAAACATAATAGTCGATCTTGATAATACAATCACTGCCTGGAACAGAAGTCAGATAGAACCCGAGTTTTTTGATTGGTTTCGTGCGGCAAAGAATCTCGGTTTTAATGTTTGCATACTTTCAAACGGCAGTTATAGGAGAGTTAGCGTAGTAGCTTCTAAGCTTGGTATCAAGGCTGCGCCTAAAAAAGCCAAGCCCATGACCCGGGCTTTTAAAAATGCCATAGGAATGCTTGAAGCGACTCCTGATACAACTATAGTTATTGGGGATCAGATTTTTACTGATATACTTGGAGGAAACCGCGCAAATCTTTACACCATACTTGTAAATCCCATATCAAAAAAAGAAT
>Ga0209616_1000003_pt1 | contig 83905 bp, 66 predicted proteins | sample FlocCalmetaG_FD_184153 | JGI IMG/M metagenome (GOLD analysis project Ga0209616, IMG submission 184153) | Freshwater bacterial and archeal communities from Indian Creek, Illinois, USA - Floc-Cal metaG (SPAdes) (version 2) | ecosystem: Environmental > Aquatic > Freshwater > Unclassified ...
AGCAAAACCTTTAACAGTGTCAACACATTGCTGGAAGATTTGAATGCTTAAGATAAGATACTCCGCCAGATTTAAAAAAGATTTCAAAACCATTATCAAGCGAGGTTATGATGTAAAGCTTTTTGAAGAGGTGCTCCAACTTCTCATTGAAGAAAAGCTTCTTCCGGCAAAATATCTTGATCATAAGCTTGTCGGCGACTACAGTGAGCATCAGGAATGCCATATCACACCGGACTGGTTACTGATTTATAAAATTGAAAAGAATATCTTAACTTTATCCCTTACACGAACGGGAACACATAGCGACTTATTTTGACCACTCCAATATTTGATCTTTCAAAAAGATCACCAGAACACCCTCTTAAGTCGATTTTATCGCAGAGTTATTATATTGATGTTTTTCTTGATTTCGGGAAGCCTCGCTTTTGTTTCTGGATGCGCGCCTGTTCCATCAATACCCAGGGATCCTATTCAAATAGCTTAATGTTCATTGTTGGCGGCGAAGAACATAAGTCGTTTAATTATGCGGCTATTGAAGGTCTGAAGAAAGCTATTTAGGACGGCATAGAATACCAATACAAAATACCGAACAGCGTTACTAAGATGGAAAGCATTTTATGATATTTTGTAAAGTAGGAAAAGGATCATGTAATAGGCGTGGGTTTTCTTTCGGCAGATGCTTTGACTGTGGCAGCCCGAGAATTTCCGGAAAAGAATTTTTCCACCATAGGTACGGTAGAGGATCTTCCCAATGTAGCTTCGATCGTTTTCGAGATGCACAAAGGATCGTTTTTGGCAGGCGCATCGGCCGCTCTTATGACTGAAACCGGAACGATCGGATTAATTGTTGGTACGAAGATGTCTTTTATTCAGAAATTGCAAGTTGGATTTGAGCATGTGAACGAGCATAAAAACAATAGGTGACCGTGTCATGCCTGTATCATAAACATTTAATATTTCACCTGTCTCGACCTTCTCCTAATCCTCGATGTAGATCAGTATTATCGATAGTCAAAAAAACATCCGATCTGTTTTTCTTGATCTGTCTCCTATTTTATATCCATATTCTACCATGTTGTAGTCATGTTTCGAAATGACTGCCAAGTTACTACTGTTGCCAGTATAGCTGTAATCAAAGCGGCAAAAACTATTACTGCTGGTTGCGGTAATCCATGCATAAAGGATAAAAGTCCGATGTAGCGGTAATAAAAAGATATAGCCAGCGGAAGCATAAAGAGTGGAAAATACAAAATAGTAGCTTCCCGTGCTATTCTGCTAAACAATGTCGCCTCTTCACCTATAGATGAAACTTCCATTAGCATGGTGAGTTGCTGTAGAGCACCTGATGAAACGAGCAACAGTGTCAACAATGCCATCTGAAGTATCCCGGCGGATGCAAAGTCTGTGAAATAGTTTACAGGGATGATTAGAGCCAAAGCCAATATTAAAGCCGGCAGGAAGTGTGACAGATAGAGTGATCCTGCGAAGGTTTTCCCCCCGATCGGTGCAATCTTATAAAACCAGTATTGCCGTTGCATAGCGAAGCGGTCTTGGCCATGGCTAAAGATATTAAAAAAATATCAAGGTCAAATAACCTTGATATTGTGGTGGAGATGAAGAGATTCGAACTCTTGACCCCCTGCTTGCAAGGCAGGTGCTCTCCCAGCTGAGCTACACCCCCGAAAATTTGGCTCGATCATCTGATAACTGACCGACCTTAAACATATTAGCAAACGGTTTCTTCTTTGTCAACAAAGTTTTTTTTCTTTTCATCAAAAAGTTTGTCCTGATGTTTGCTTGCTGCCATAATCCTGTTAAGCTAACAAACTCTCCATCTCATGCCTAACTCCTTCGTCGACTTCTTTGGAAACTGCATACTTTAGTTCATCATCTGCTGATTTCTTGTCAATTTCATGTAAAGCCCATGCAGCATGAACCCTTACAGATGGATTAACATCGTTTAAAAGTTTTATAAGTTTTGGGAAAAATCTCATTTCTTTCATATTTCCTGCTATTATTGCGGCTGTTGACAGCACCTGTTCTCTCTTTGCATAATTTGCGCCAATTATACTTCCGATAAATTCCAATGAATTATTCGATTCATCATTAGCAGATATAATATTGTCTATATCAAAAGCTTTAACTTCTTCATCTGAAGGTAATACAGCTTCTTTATACCTATCACTATTCTTCGGGCAAACAATCTGGCATATATCGCAGCCAAGAATACATTTATCCATAAGTTTTCGCATTTCAAGAGGAACAATATTCTTAGACTGCATATGCTCCCTTAGACATCTCCCTTTACTCAAACTGCCATCACTTCTGATCGCTTTGGTCGGACAGCTATCAATACAAATATTGCATTCACCGCAATCGCTTACTTCTCCTAAAGAATAATCGTCATAATCGAATATAGCATCAGTTACCACGGTATGAATTGTAATAAACGAGCCATATTCTTTAGTATAAATCAGACTGTTTTTGCCATAACGGCCTAGCCCTGCACAAAACGCCACCGCTTTGACTGGTATGGCCGAATCAAAAGAAACGCGAAAGCCTTCATCTCCAATAAAGGATTCCAAGATTTGCGCGGATTTTCTTCCATTTGGGTATTGCTTGTAATGAGCGGAGTAAATTCCATAACCATGAGGGAAATCTATAGCGTAAGGGATATACGGTCTTATGAGCACTATAATGGTTTTTGCCCAATCGTGCTTACTTCGGGTAGTCGTTTTCAGATTTTCGTATATTTCTCTGTTTTTAGAGATATTATTCTGATCACTGATTAAATTACCATCTAGTGAGAATATCCCAATATCTGAAAAACCCAATACCTCTCGTGACAGTCTGACTATGCTTCTGAAAAAAGCTGAACCCACTGCTCTCCCCTCCAGTCAGGAATTATAATAAAGTCCTAATTTTTCATAAACATTCTTGAGAGTAACGGTTGACATTCTTCTTGCCTTTTCAGCACCTTCAAGCATTTTCTTCTCCAAATAGTCTTTGTCAGCCATTATCTCTTTATACTTTGTCTGCAACGGTTTTAGCGTATCGACCATCGCCTCTCCTACCGCTGTCTTAAATGCCCCATAACCCTTATTTTCGAATTCAAGTTCGATTTCTTCGAACGTTTTTTCTGTTATAGCAGAATATATTTCCATTAGATTCGATATGCCCGATTTCATCTCCCTATCATATGCTACACGGCTTTCAGAATCAGTTACGGCTCGTTTAAATTTTTTCATTATTAAATCAGGAGAATCAAGCAATAAAACGTAAGAGTTTGCATCATCATCAGATTTGGACATCTTTTTCAAAGGATTCTGAAGATCCATAACTTTTGCAGCAGCTTTGGGAATATATACCTCAGGAACAGTAAAAACATTGCCATAGACATTATTAAACCTCATAGCGATGTCACGGCTTAGCTCAAGGTGTTGTTTCTGGTCTTCTCCCACCGGTACAAGATCTGTCTCATAAAGCAGTATATCAGCAGCCATAAGTATCGGATACGTAAACAATCCGCTATTGATGTTGTCGCTGTGTTTTTGAATTTTTTCCTTGTACTGAGTCATTCTGCCCAGTTCACCTACATAGGTATAGCAATTGAGAATCCATGCAAGCTCCGCATGTGCGCTCACAGACGATTGAACGAATAAAACATTTTTATTAGGATCAAGACCACTAGCGATATAAAGAGCGGCTAATGACATAGTCCGTTGGCGCAGTTCTTTTGGATCCTGCCTTACTGTCAACGCATGAAGATCTACTATGCAATAAAGGCAGTCATATTCTTCCTGTAGTTTAAGCCAGTTCTTTATCGCTCCCAAATAGTTACCTATTGTTAAGCCTCCTGAAGGCTGTATACCGCTGAATATTCTTCTTTTTGCTTTCATGGATTTATCCTCTCTAGTGTAGTAGAAAAATATATTAGCATTGAACTATATTTTAGTAAAGCAATATTGCCGCTTTAGTTTTATTAATTAATAAACATTTTTACTTGCAATGTAATACTTAAAAGAATATACTTTAATCATAATATAGATGTTCTCATAATTTATAGAACATCTAAGACTATTATTTACAGGAACGAACGGAGGTAGATTTATTTTGAAACTTGCAATAATCTATTACAGTGCGTATGGTACCAATTATCAATTGGCAAAATGGGCGGAAGAAGCAGCAAAATCAGCTGGAGCAACTGTGAAATTACTTAAAGTTAAAGAGCTGGCACCTGAATCTGTCATAGCAAAAGATGAATCATGGAGTGCCCTTGTTGAAGCTACAAAAGATGTGCCGGTGGCCACACCGGACGATATCGCCTGGGCGGATGCGATTATATTCAGTACTCCCACGCGTTATGGAAATATGGCATCACAGATGAAGCAATTCCTGGATACAACAGGCGGGATTTGGTTTCAAGGAAAAACCGTAAACAAAGTTGTGAGCGCATTCTCGTCGGCACAAAATCCTCATGGCGGTCAGGAACAAACGATTTTATCCCTTTATACCACAATGTATCATTGGGGAGCAATTGTTGTAGCACCGGGATATACAGACTCCTCTATCTTCAAAGCCGGCGGAAATCCATACGGAACCAGCGTCAGCGTTGATGATGGCAAAATGAAAGAAGATGTCCGGGATGCAGTAATACATCAGACAAAAAGAGTTATTCAAGTTGCGCAGTGGCTAAAAAATGGAATGCAAGCATAAATAAGAGACACAGGGACGGTTCTTCTGTCTGGGTATGCATACCCAGACAGGAGAACCGTCCCTGTGTCTCGGAACCGTCCCCGTGTCTCAATCATTGTTTTTCTTATTAAGGAATCGTCTCAAATTGCCAATATCTTCAAAATAAGTATCCATAAGATTGCGCCGATAAATTACGCTCGCCGGGTGATAAAGAGGAAAAAGTATCATGTCTTTCGAGAAAACTCCTTGCTTAGGCTCAATCGGCCGCCCATGAATTTTTCCTATACTAAGCGACTCATCACATGCTAAAGCTTTAAGTGCAATGTTTCCAAGACTCACTATAACATCGGGTTTTATAATATTGATCTCCTTGTAAAGCCACTCTTCGCTTAACTCGATTTCTTCCCTGTTGGGTGCACGATTAGAAATTCGTCCGATTGTTCCCGTTTGAACTGTAATCTTTACAGGTCTGAACTTAACTACGTTGGTAATATATATATCTTGTCTTTCTTTGCCTAATATATGTAAAAATTCATTGAGATTTTCTCCCGCTTTGCCTACAAAAGGTGTTTGCAGCAGCACTTCCTGTTTCCCGGGCGCTTCCCCTACCAATACTAAAGACGCATTTGGATTACCTTGACCAAAAACGATCAAATTATCCTGATATTTGTAAATACCGTTAAACCAAACTTTGCATTCTTCTTTGAGGGTTTCAAGCTGCTTTTCTCTATGCATAATAATATATCTACTTCTCCTGAATTAACTGTGTACATCTTTGAGTCTGTTTCTTAGTCATTAATACAATTATAAAAAAAACTGAAGCAAGATTCAATTGCAAATTATTCTCAATGATAAATTTTTATCAAATCTCTGTGTTGGCTATTTATCTTCATTGGTTTTGCTGTTATAATGTAATGGGCTTACAAAGCTTGTAATATAAATCCGGAAGGAATGATCCGATGTCCACCATTTGCGATTGTTATGATAAAAACGGCTTTTCATACTGCACTATAGACGAGGTTTTGCAAAAATACTCCTACGATGGTAACTCAATTATTCCAATATTGCAGGAGATACAGGAAAACTTAGGTTATGTCCCGAAAGATTCTATAGAATATATCGGAGGGAAATTATCGGTTCCCCCTGCCAGAATCTATGGAGTCGTCACATTTTATACTCAATTTCGGCTTAAACCCAGGGGCAAACACAGTGTTATGCTTTGTGTCGGAACAGCATGCCATGTTGGCGGGGCTGAGAAAATATCAGATTGCATAACCGAAGAATTATCAATAGAGGGCGGTGAAACCACCGATGACGGACTTGTCACTTTTGAAAAAGTGGCATGCATAGGCTGTTGCAGTTTAGCGCCTGTTGCCATAGTTGACGGCGAAACATACGCGAAGCTGACACCCGATAAAACTCGTAAAATAATATCCAAGATTAAAAACAGTAAATAACATTTCCGAAAGGGGTTTATTTTGGAATGGAAAAAAAGATAACAGTCCGGGTCGGATTGAGCACATGCGGAATCGCCGCGGGCGGTAACAAAACTTATGAAAAATTCGGTGAAATGATATTCGAAAGAGGACTTTCGGTACATCTTGAAAAAACAGGTTGTATAGGCTTATGTTACCATGAACCGATGGTTGATATTTTGACGGATGACGGCAGTATTTATACTTATGGCGCTGTTACCGAGGATAAGGTCGCATCGCTTATTGACGATCACATCATAGGCGGTCGTGTGATCAGTGATTTGCTGATAAACGAGGATAAAAGTAAGGTCACAGCAAGGCAGGTTAGAATATCTCTTCGCAACTGTGGATTGATTGATCCTGATTCAATAGAGGATTATGTAAATGCCGATGGTTATAAGGCTCTACAAAAGATACTAAATGATATGACTCCCGATAAGGTCATTGACGAAATTACAGCTTCAGGCTTGAGAGGAAGAGGAGGCGCGGGTTTCCCTACCGGTTTTAAGTGGCGAGCTACGAGACAAAGCCCCGGAAGCATTAAATATGTTGTTTGTAACGCTGACGAAGGTGATCCGGGAGCATTTATGGACAGAAGTATCGTTGAAGGCGATCCTCATTCTGTCGTTGAAGGAATGTTGATAGCTGGATATGCTATCGGCGCTCAGGAAGGACATATATACATTCGTGCGGAATATCCACTCGCCATTCTCCGAATGCAAAAAGCTCTTGATGACGCAAAAAAACATAAATTTCTCGGAGAAAACATATTAGACTCAGGCTTTTGCTTTAATCTTAAAATAAAGAAGGGAGCCGGCGCTTTTGTTTGCGGCGAGGAAACAGCGCTTATTGCCTCCTTGGAAGGCAAAAGAGGTATGCCGCTATTAAAGCCACCCTTCCCTGCTCAAAAGGGTTTGTGGCAAAAACCCACATCCATTAACAATGTGGAAACATTCTCGATCGTTCCATGGATAATACGCGAAGGCGCAAAAAAGTTCGCTTCCTTCGGCACAGCTAAAAGCACAGGTACGAAAGTTTTCGCACTGGCTGGCAAGGTAAACAAAGGCGGTTTAGTCGAAGTTCCTATGGGCATGTCGCTGCGCGATATCATATTTGATATAGGCGGCGGCATACAAGGAGGAAAGAAATTTAAAGGAGTTCAACTGGGAGGTCCTTCGGGAGGTTGTTTACCCGAAAACCTGCTTGACACTCCTGTCGATTATGATTCGTTAGTCCAAAAGGGCGCAATGATGGGCTCAGGCGGAATGATAGTAATGGACGAAACTACTTGCATGGTTGATATGGCTAGATTCTTCCTTAACTTTACGAAGGATGAATCTTGCGGCAAGTGTATTCACTGCCGTCTCGGCACCAAACGTATGCTCGAAACACTGGTTTTAATTACCGAAGGCAAGGCGACTGCAGAAGACCTTGCTTTGCTAGAGGAAATTGCATCAAACGTTAAAGAAGGCTCGCTTTGCGGATTAGGTCAGACTGCTCCTAATCCGGTTCTAACCACTCTTAGGTACTTCAGGCATGAATACGAAGAACACATATTTGATAAAAAGTGCCGCGCAAAAGTGTGCAAATCACTTTTAATCTTTACGATTAACGAAAAGTGCATAGGATGCGGTGCATGCATAAAGCGTTGTCCTGTAAATGCGATTACTGGCGAGAGACGTAAGCTCCATGTAATCGATCTTGAAAAATGCGTGAAATGCGGCAACTGTATCGAAGCGTGTAAATTCGACGCGATACTCGTTGAATAAGATTTAAATTAAGGGGCGATTAGGTTAAATGGAAAAAATAAGAATTAACATAAACGGTAAAGAATTATCTGGGAATCCGGGTCAAACCATACTGGAAGCAGCTCGCGAAAACGATATATACATTCCTACACTTTGTTTCAGCGAACATTTTGAGCCTTATGCCTCCTGCGGCATATGTCTTGTTGAAATCGAAGGCTTAGCTCGTCCTTTAAGGGCGTGTGCGACTACGATTTCTACCGGAATGATAGTAAAAACCGAATCCGATAAAATTAAAAAGGCTCGCAAGTTAGCGCTTGAACTTATACTTTCAGACCATAGAGGAGATTGCCGAGGTCCCTGTGTTATGGCATGTCCTGCAAACTGCGATGCCCAAGGATACGTTGCTTTGGCTGCAAACGGCATGTTCAGAGAAGCTTTAAAACTTGTGAAAGAGTTTATGCCAATCCCAGGTTCGATAGGTAGAGTATGCCCGGCGCCTTGCGAAAAAGACTGTAGACGCGGGCTGCTTGAAGGTGCTGTATCGATAAGATACATAAAGCGTTTATTGGCAGATATGGATATGGAAAGCAATGACCCTTATATACCGGAAATCGCACCTGAGACAAATAAGAAAATCGCTGTTATCGGTTCAGGTCCGGCAGGACTTACAGCAGCGTTTTTCTTAAGACGCGCAGGTCATAGAGTAACGATGTTCGAAGCGCTCCCTCAAGCCGGCGGGATGCTTCGCTACGGTATTCCCGAATACAGACTGCCAAAAAGAGTGCTCGATTGGGAAATAAGCCTTATAGAACGGCTTGGTGTTGAAATTAAAACAAACATGAGACTTGGCGAAGATTTTACGATTAATTATCTTAAAAAAGCAGGATACGATGCCATATATGTGGCGGTAGGCGCACAAAGTAGTAAAAAAATGGGCGTCATCGGCGAAGAACTTCCCGGAGTAATAGGCGGAGCTGATTTTTTACGCTCGGTATTTTTAAATGGCAACACGACAATCGGCAAAAGAGTTGCGGTTATAGGCGGAGGGAATGTAGCCATGGATGCGGTCAGAACCTCGAAAAGGCTTGGAGCAGAAACCGCTATGATCATTTACCGTAGAAGTTTTGAAGAAATGCCGGCACAAGCGGTAGAAGTGCATGAGGCTCAAGAAGAAGGTGTCGAATTCCATCTTCTGACCGCACCGATAAAAATAGAAGGCAACGGGAAAATCGAGCGTATTATATGCCAAAGAATGGAGCTAGGCAAGCCTGACGCTTCTGGACGCCGCAAACCTCAGCCGATTCAAGACGCCTTTATCGAATTTGAGGTTGACACCATCATAGCTGCAATCGGCCAAGACGTGGAAACTGAAAATCTTAAAGAGGAAATTGAGTTCAATAAATACAACACGATATCAATTGATCAAAGAACTTTTGCAACAAGCCTTCCGGGAGTATTCGCAGGCGGAGACGCGGTAACAGGCCCTGATGATGCAATCGTTGCTATCGCCGCAGGCAAAAGAGCTGCAATAGTCATAGATCAATTCATTAATTCGAAATCCTTAGAAATACCGGGTAATTTTAACAGTAAGATAGAAGGAATTACAGCCTCCTCGCTTACCGACATTCCCTCGTGTCCTAAAGCTGCTATGCCTGTTCTTGAGCCTGATATCCGTATTCAAGGTTTTAATGAGGTCGAGCTGGGCATCACTCCCGAACAAGCGCTCAAAGACGCTTCAAGGTGCTTAGAATGCGGATGTCTTGATACTTTTGAGTGTAAGCTGCGCAATTTTTCGGAACAATATAACGCACTGTCGACCAGAATTAAAGGAAGCATGCACGAGTACAAAAAGGCTATTCACCCTTTTATTATAAGAGAGCAGGATAAATGCATTCTTTGCGGCTTATGCGTAAAGGTTTGCGCGAATGTTGTCGGTGCTGAGGCTTTAGGACTTGTCAACAGGGGCTTTGAGACCTATGTAGGTCCTTCTCTTGATCGTCCGCTTGCTGAAACTACTTGTATTTCTTGCGGACAATGCGTTTCCATATGCCCGACCGGTGCTCTTAATGAAAATTTGCCTGTCGACAAGCCGGCAGCATGGGAACTCAAAAAGACATCTTCCACCTGCGGCTTTTGTGGGGTAGGATGCAGGATACAGATAGAAACCGCAGGCGATAAGGTATTAAGGGTCATTCCAGAAACTTCGACCGGGCTTTTATGCCACAAAGGTCGTTTCGGATTTTCACATATAAATGATCCTTTACGAATCAAGTCGCCGATGATTTTAGACAACGGGCAACTTAAGCCTGTAAATTTAAATGTCGCTTTGGATTTTGTAGCAAATAAGACCAAAGCAATAAAAGCACTTTACGGCAGCGATTCTATAGCTGTTTTAGCCGGGCCGCGATACACTAACGAGGAACTTTACCTTATCCAGAAATTTTCCCGCGCTGCGTTAGGCACAAACAATTTAGGAAGCATTGCAGAACACGACAATCCGTTGGCGGATATATTCGGATACGATGTTTCAACAGGAAATTATGATGAAATTGAAGCTGCGGATTTGATTTTGGCAATAGGTGTAGATATAAAAGATTATCCCGTTATGGCAATGAAACTTCGCATGGCTCACTTACGTGGTGCGAAACTTTATAATGTCGACAACAGGGATTCGATTATTTCAAAAGATTCTTTCCGATTTATAAAACTTGAGGAAGACACAAAAAGTACGATTTTCACAGCGTTGCTTGCATATATTGTGCAAAAAAAGCTCGTTAATGCAGATTTTATTGCTAAATACACCGAAGGTTATCTCGCACTTGAAGAATGGGCGACGGAACAGAATCCGAATAAAATGCTTGCAGATAGCGGCTGCACTATAGAAGATCTTGCTGAGCTAGCCGAATCGTACACTAAATCAAAAAATGCCTTAATTGTCATAGGCAGCAAGCGACTACAGCCTGAATCTGCGAGAATATTAGCTACAATCGCTGCTATAACCGGAAAGATAGGTTTGCCAAGACGCGGTATAATTTATATGAAAGAAAGATGTAACAGTAACGGTTTGAGCGATATGGGAATTTCCCCGACATATATGTCTGCCTACCGCAAAATAGAAGACGAAAACGTCATAAAGCAGTTTTCCTCATACTGGAACACACAATTAAACCCTCGCCCGGGCAAAAGCCTTGCACAAATAATCGAAGGGCTAAATAACAAAACCATTAAAGCGGTATTCGTGTTCGGTGAAAATCCAGACTCTAAAACTTTAAGCGCTCTTCGCAAAGCACAACTTCTGGTGGTACACGAACTTCTACCGACAGAACTAACAGCTATTGCCGATTGTGTGCTGCCTGCGGCAAGTTTTTCCGAGACGGATGGAAGCTACACTAATAGCGGCAGAAAAATACAGAAACTTTCGCCCGCACTTTCCCCTAGCTTTGGACATTCAAATGTTCAACTGCTATTTGATCTGATGGAATCCTTGAATTTCAGACAAAAAGTAGCTTCTGTCGCTGATATCAGACTGGAAATCGCGCATTTAGTCCCTCAATACAGTCAAATATCAGATTTAAATTCAAAAGACTCGATCTATTGGGGTGGATCAGCTTATTCGGATATAGAGGAGATAGTAAACGCAAATGGGAAAATAAAGCTGAGTTTGCCGGATTCAACTCAGTATGCCCTTAAGGCACGCACATACAAAGACAGCATGCTAATGCGATATGCTGAAGAGCTTGAACAAAAAGCAGAAGGTCAATACCTTAAAGCCTTACTATAGTACCATCCAGACCAACCAGTGGGACGTTTTGTTTGGCAGACTGCCAAACAAAACGTCCCACTGGTTGGTTGATTATTTTTTCACAAACTCGATATGCCAATAATCATATGGATTTTTATCGTTCTTCAGCCCCTTTAGCTTATTTGTCGTTTTCCACTCATCATTTGACAAAACAGGGAAAAATTTATTTCCTTCAAATCGATATTCGATTCGTGTCAGGTAAATTGTCCCGGCAATCGGCAGAAAGAGCCTATAAATCTGTTCCCCGCCGATTATGAACATTTCATCATTCTCATTATGTTTGGCTAAAACATCTTCAAGCGAATGAAGGCAAATACAACCTTCAGCTTTATATGCGTGATTTGTGCTAAGCACAATATTTACTCTCCCGGTAAGCGGTTTACCAATACTTTCAAACGTCTTTCTTCCCATGACCACCGTATGTCCTAAAGTCTTGGCTTTAAACCATTTTAGATCCTCAGGAATGCTCCATGGGGTAATGTCATCTTTTGCTATCGCATTCTCATCATCACAAGCCGCAATAAGAGTAATCATACCCTCGTTAACTTCCTTATGTCAAACTTTTTAAGAATTCCCAAAGCCATACGCATTTCTTCGATTTTTAGCAAATACGCCGAAATTATATATACTAATGCTCCGACTATAACGCTCAACATTAGTCTTAAAATCTGCAATACTACCGCTTCTCCAATAAACAAAGTCTCTGATATCATGCTGGTCCCTAGAACCGCAATACCCATTATAATAGCGGAAATCACCTGCTTCGAAATTGATTTAAACATTTGTCTGCCGCCTAAAAGCCCCATCTTACGCCTGAAAAGTATGAGTGACACGAAAACCGAAAATGAAGCCGCTATAGATGTCGAAAGTGCCAGGCCCGCATGCCCCATAAATCTTACTATAAGCAAATTAAGAAATATGTTTAAGCCTACTGATAGAAGACCTACAATAACAGGAGTCTTGGTATCTTTTAACGAAAAGAAAGCACGGCTCAACACACCACTTACCCCAATCGGAACAATTGCTAAGGCATAATAGAAAAGAGCTTGAGAAGTCATTACAGTGGCTCTTGCATCAAAGGCTCCTCTCTCGAAAAGTAATTTTACAATAGGTGTACTCAAAATCATTAGTCCGACCATCATAGGCATAGTGATAAACGATACCGCTCTCATCCCTGTACTGACCATTTTTTTAAGTTTGTCTATCTGATTTCCAAAAGCCATGCGCGCCATGGAAGGATACAGCACGGTTGCAATGGAAAGCCCGAATAAACTGTTGACCATACCATTGATCCGGTTCCCAAAATCAAGAGCCGATATGCTGCCTTCAGGAAGCCCTGAGGCTATAATCTGATTCACTGTAACATTCACCTGTGATATGGCAGTACCCATAAGCACAGGAAGCATCAGCACGAATACCTTTGTCAGACCTTCACATTTAAAATCCAAAGTAAACATATAACGATATCCGTTTTTGAAGATAAAAGGAATTTGGATCAAACCTTGTGCCAGCATACCTAACATAGTAGCCGCAGCTAATCCTTCTACTCCCAAACCGCCAAACATCGACAATTGAGTAATAATAACTAAATTAAACATAAGTCCGCTTAATGCCGGTATAAAAAACCGATTGTATGTCTGAAGGTAGCCAGTAGCTATAACCGCCACAACATTAAACAAGATCATCGGAAACATGATTCTTATCAAGCGAACAGTAAGATTAGCTGCCTCATCCGAAAATCCCGGGGCTACTAAATTTACGAGTTGCTCAGATGCCATGAGCCCGACAATCATCAACAAAGCGGATACGCCAAGACAAATATTCAAGGTATTGTTTACAAATCGATTTGTTTGTTCGGTGCTTTTGCCGTGAACATACTCGCTAAGTACGGGTATCAGCGTAACACCTAAAGCAGCGGCGATAGCCGAAAATAGCATTGTTGGTATTAAAGCCGCCATTCTGTAAGCATCGGTAATCATAGCAGCACCGAATGTGGAGGCAATAAACATCTCTCGTACAAAACCCATAACCCTGCTTACAAGAGTTATGATCATCACGCCTGCCGTTGCCTTTACTGCCCCTTTAAGAAAATCGCTCATTTAGCCACTATCCCTTCCGCCAATTATTCGCCCTATTTTATCATAGCGCTAAATGTTCTGGGAAGAGTATTTTTTTGTAAAAAACCGCTAAATCAAGGCTTGTATTTACTTTTCCCCGTAATTGTAATAAAATTGTAATGGCTGCTTAACTTAATCGATTTATACTCGTGTTATAATAGCGATTGAATTGTTGTTTAGTAAATATTTTATTTTGGAGGAATTTATGTCTAAAAAACTTAATGTGGGTAAGCTGTTCAAAAAGCGCTCAAAGCTGCCTCATTTTGGGTTGTCGGTATTTGTGACTACCCTTAAAATGTTCATAATCTTCGCATTAATTCTAGCGTTTGCGGGATTTGGTGCAATCGTTGGTATTGCTACGGGATTCATGGATTCAACACCCGAGCTTGATATGAGCCGCATTGAGGAACAGGCGGAATCATCTTTTATTTATGACAGACACGGAAATCTTATCACCACTTACCATGGCTTTGAAAACCGCATATGGGCATCAATTGACGAAATCCCTGCTGTTCTCGAGAATGCTTTTATAGCCATCGAAGACATTCGCTTCCATTCTCACAATGGTATAGATTTAAAGCGAATAGCAGGATCGTTCGTAAACAATTTGTTGAACGAATCCCTGCAGGGAGGCAGTACCATAACTCAGCAGCTCATCAAAAATACGCTTTTAACCCCTGAACGATCATATCAAAGAAAAATACAGGAAGCGTATCTAGCGATTCAACTTGAACGAAAATATTCCAAAGATCAGATTCTTGAAGCTTACCTTAACACAATTTATCTTGGCAATGGTAATCATGGTGTTAAAACGGCCGCTCGTGATTACTTTGGAAAAGAATTGAAAGACTTAACCTTACGAGAAGCGGCTGTGATAGCAGGAGTAGCTAGAAGCCCAACACGTTTTAACCCAAGGAGAAATATGCGTGACTTGTCTCGCAGGGAGATTCTTTTCAACAGAACAAATACAGTACTCAACGCTATGCACGAAAATGGCTTTATCACTAGACAAGAGTTTGAATCAGCAAGGTTCGGGGAAGATGAATTGGCAGGAACATTTGCTGATGGCTTTATGGTTGTTGAAGAACCTACAAATCAGCAATTATACGATATGCCGCACTTTGTTGAATATGTGATCATGGATGTCGTCAAACACCTTATGCTACAAAACGGCTGGGAGGGTGAAGACGGTAGAGCGCGTGCCATGACGCTAATACACGAGGGCGGATTACACATATACACTACTGTTGATACTGAAATACAACTGAAAGCTGAAGAAATAGTGTACACATATGATGATTTTCCAATTGTGGCAGCAGACAGAGATGCAGTCTCACGGGATGCGCAAGGTAACGAAACCGAGCAACCTCAGGCTGCGGTAGTAATAATCGATCATATAGCAGGTGAAATCCGGGCTTTAGTTGGTGGAAGAACGCCTCCACAAGGACGTTTTTGGCTTAATCGAGCAAATCAAGATTGGCCGGTCGGCTCGGCAATAAAACCAATCTCGATTTATGCTCCTTTCATCGAAGCAGGTTATCCCGGAGGAATTATCCTTGAAAACGTGCCGGGTGACATAACCGGATGGGATATAGGCGGCGGTGCTTGGGGATATCCGAGAAACTTCACCATGGGAGATGAACGAGGAACTTTTACCGGACCTGTAACCGCAAGAAGAGCACTTGCTCGCTCATATAACACTACAGCGGCAAGAACCGTATTTCGTATCACTCCTGAGTTTTCAGCCCAAAAGCTCGAAGAACTAGGAATTACAAGCAAATTTTATATTGACCAAAAGAATCCTTCTGATCTTGCGTTAGGCAGTAATGGGATTAATATGATAGAATTCACTGCTGCAAATGCCGCTATCGCCAACCAAGGTGTTTTTCAAGATCCTGTATCATTCACCAGAGTACTTGACAGAAACGGTATCGAGATACTTAACAGCTCAAATTTTCGGATAAGACGCGAAGTGTTTAAGGAATCCACCGCATTTATTCTTACCGAATGGCTTAAGGAAGCGGCCTCTGCCGAAGGAACAGGCAGAAGAGCGATGTTCACAAACATGCCAGGCATGCCTGTGGCGGGAAAAACCGGCACCAATCAGGATCTTAAAGGTGTTTTCTTCGTAGGGTTTACTCCTTACTACACTGCATCGGTATGGATAGGCCATGACCGACTTCAATCGCTTCAAGGTGCTACTGCCGGAAGGTATGCCGCACCTCTTTGGCGAGCTATTATGGAGCCCATTCACGCAAATCACGATCCGAAACCTTTTTTTGCCGAAGTACCTCAAGATGTCGTACAGATGCAAGTATGCGGCATATCCGGCATGCTTCCTAATGGTACGCTGTGCAATTCCCATCTCGTAACTGAATGGTTTCCCAGGAATGCGATCCCTAGAGATATATGCACAATGCATCAATCTACTATAGTTTGCAGGTATTCCGGTAAGCTTTTGAGCCCCTATTGTCCTCCTGAACATGCAATGCAACGCTCAGTGCTGATATTGCCGGAAGGCTCGCCCTTAGCGCAGCTTAGCGATACAGATCTCGCCAGACATCTTCCCGGAGCTTTCCGTGGAGGAATTGAAGGCATCTCGGATTTAGCTGCTCTTGATTATCTAAACTCGGCTCACAGACATCTATTCTGCCCCTTGCATACGCAGGAATGGGCAAATGCGGAAGCAAGCAGTATTGCCTTGACACAGCAAGCTTGGGTACTCATTTATGAGATCAATGCAGATATGGCCCATCAGGTATATGGAGCGAGGTTAAACACCGAAGATCGCAACCGCTTAAACGAACTCATAGCTAAACTTAAAGCTTCGCTTCGACAAGCAATAGTTGTGACACCGCCGGAAACAGGACCCTTTCTGACTCAGATTCCGATATTTAACGCAACTTTGGTTGAGATGAATATAAACATCCTATCTGAGTTTAGCAGAAGTGTTTTTAATAATATAAGAACACAACTTGAATTAGAGCAGACGCAACTTGACTTAAATAATGGAGGTTTACAAGGCGAGACAGAACAGACACAATCTACAGATGAATAAGATGAATAGTTGGGTTATTTTTCTAGTCATCACCTTGCAAATTCTGCTAAAATAATATTTTTTATCGTTGATTTTCTTTTTATTTTATGCTAAAGTATACAAGGTTCGAGTTTAATCTTGGGCCTTTAGATAATCCGCTTAAAGGGTTGGGACATCTGCTGGACTAACTATCCTTCGGGGATTAGGACATTGGTTGTACTAACCTTCCCCCGTGGTGGATTAAAATAATGAAAATAGGGGGATTGCTTATGGAAACCTATTCAAGGCACTGTATTCTTGAGCTTTGGGAATGTGACGCAGATTTTTTAAACGATAGACCACACATAGAAAAGGCTATGGTGGAAGCGGCACTTGAGGCAGGAGCCGAAGTTCGCGAGGTAGCTTTCCACAACTTCGCACCGCAGGGAGTTTCCGGAGTAGTGATAATTTCCGAATCACATTTAGCAATACACACTTTTCCGGAGCACAGATATGCCAGCATCGATGTGTTCACATGCGGAACACGCATCGACCCAAAAGAAGCTGCGCTGATAATTGCGCAGAAACTAAAAGCTAACCGAGTCTACGAAATGAATGTAGAGCGAGGTCTCGGAGAAATGTCGGTAGTGAATGATTTCAAAAAATGTACAAGAATCGCCTAAAATAAACTAACAAGGGCTTTGATACAACAAAGCCCTTGTTTTATGATATGCCCGATTCATCGAATTGAGACCATTATGGTTGTTTTTATTTTTTATACGTTACAATCATGACTTCCGCTCCGGCAAATGCATCATCTATCAATGTATCCTTATCAATCAAAGCAATAGCATCCCGAGCCTTTTGGATTGAAGGACTTATGGCAGGATTTTTCGGCACAAAAACTGTGCAGCAATCCTCGTAGGGAAGAATTGATATATCATATGTGCCAATTTTTCTGGCTCTATCCATTATCTCCACTTTGTCCATCCCTATAAGAGGTCTGAATACCGGCAAAGATACCGCCTCATCCGTTACATACAGACTGTCTATTGTCTGGCTGGCTACCTGCCCTATGCTTTCCCCTGTCACTAACGCCTTTGCATTCTCTTTTTCCGCTGCCCTCTGAGCTATCTCCATCATAAAGCATCTCATGATTATCGTCAGATAACTTTGCGGACATTTGTCGTAAATCTCTTGTTGTATCCGTGTGAAAGGAACGATATAAAGCTTAAGAGGGCCGCAATACTGAGAAAGTATCCCGCAAAGATCAATCACCTTTTGTTTAGAGCGTTCCCCTGTGTAAGGGAAGCTGTAAAAATGGACTGCTATCGGCTCAACTCCTCGTTTAGCCACCATATATCCGGCCACAGGGCTGTCAATTCCGCCCGACAAAAGCAATATTGCTTTCCCGTTCGTCGCTGAGGGCATACCTCCCGCAGCGGATATGATGTTATCATAAATATATGCGTGTTCCCTGACTTCAAGGTAAAGCGTGATGCCGGGATTATGAACATCTACATGAAGCATCGGGAATTTATTGAGGATGTGTTCTCCTAAACTTATGTTTAATTCAACTGAATCCATGCTAAAAGTCTTATCGGATCTTTTTGACTGCACCTTGAAACTCGAGCAAGTTGGATTCTCTTTCAAAAACTTGTCAATCACATATACTGAAGATTCCTTTATGGATTCAATATCCTTTTTGATTCTAAATGCTACACTAATTGACACAAGACCAAAGACCTTTTTTAACCTTTCTATCAAAACATCAATATCTTTAAACTCTTTTGAAGTGGAACTTTCAGCATGACCGTCATAATCAGTACGAGTCTGTTCACTGATATAAATTCTTCCATCCACTTTCCTAACCACTATTTGAGAAAAATCATGAAGAGAATTTTCTATGCTTTTAAGCAACGCTTTCTCAAAAAAAGGACGATTTCGTCCTTTAAGATGTATTTCACCATAACGTAAAAGAATTACTTTTTCCAAAAAATCAAATCCTTCCTAAATATACGGCACTAATCACCGTAAAAGTCTTTTATAACATTCCCTGATAGCAATTATTGATCGTGTGATTTGTTCTTCAGTATTAAATTGCGACAAACTTACCCTTATTGCACATCTTGCTAATTTGGGATCAAGACCGATCGCGTCAAGCACATGACTTGCGTTTTTCTTTTTGGATGAACACGCTGCACCGATTCCGACGTGTACTCCATACCACGCACTTAAGCCCCGTTGCATTGCCTCCGCCGGTACACCGGGCAAACTCATACTTAATATATGATATGCACCTTCCTCAAGCTTAGGACCGATTAAGAATATCTTAGGGATAGCTTCTGTTAATCCATCAAAAAGCATCCTTTTAAGACGCAAACAATTCAATTCATTCCAATCGGATTTGGGCTTCAAACATCTCACCGCTTCCACCATTCCCACAATCCCCGGAACATTCTCAGTCCCCGCTCTTATGCCGGCTTCCTGTTCACCCCCTGAAAACAAGGAGTTTAATCTCACGCCTTTTTTTAAGAATAGCGCTCCAACTCCTTTTGAAGCATGTATCTTGTGAGCGCTCAATGAAACCATATGAGCTTGCCATTCTTTCGGATTTACAGGATATCTGCAAAATGATTGAACGGCATCAACATGAAAAAGAGGTGGGTTTTGAAGTTCATTTAACATTTTACCTATTTCCTTAACAGGTTGTATGGAGCCGATTTCATTATTTACATGCATTATGCTGACCAATGTTGTATCTTTACGCAATAATCGCGACAGACGCTCCAAGTCGATAAAACCATCTGAACTAACCGGAAGGTAGCTTATATCCCAGCCTTCCTTAGCAAGTCTCTTGAAAGCGTTAAAAACAGAAGGGTGTTCAATGACAGAAGTTATACAATGCATACCCTTCTTTTTTCTGGCATAAGCCCCCCCGAATATCGCCAGATTATTCGCTTCTGTCCCCCCGGACGTAAAAACAATCTCGGAAGTATTTACAAATAAAGCATTTCCCATTCCCTCTCTTGCCACTCTAAGCCTTTTTGCTGCAATTTCACCTAAAGAGTGCTGTGAGGATGGATTCCCATAATCATTTAGCATGCAATCACGCATGACCTCAACTACACTTGGTATAACCATGGTAGTAGAAGCATTATCAAGATATATTTCTTCTGTCATTCTAAACTCTTCTTAAGGTTTAACCCCTCTGGGGTTGAATTTTTTAAAAATGCCGAGCAGCTTTTCGCTTGGCTCGAACACCAACATACATTTTTGGCCTTCATGAATAAAAATTCCGTAATAAAGCCCCTTCCCCTTATTAAGAAAGTAATTATAGCGTTTGAATATACCTTTATGACTTAACATTCTTTCGAAACCTTCGTCACTTGTCGAAGCTATTATTTCAAATTCTCTAATATCAGTTGATAGCAGTTTTTTTCTTTTGCTATTGTTAATAACTCTAGCAATATCCAATATCCCGTTAGTGAAAGTATAATCATATTCGATACTCTGATTGTTGCGCAACACATACATTCCGTAGGCAGCAGCAGCAAAAATCAGTGTTATCACAATACTTATGACATTTATGTTTCCACCTATAAGCGCGAAAAAACTTTGTAGAGCAACTATTCCAAAGATAATCATGCCTCCGTAGAACGTGTAATATAACGCTCCGCGAGTTCCTGATCCGGCTTTGTTAATCGATTCTTCATGAAAGAAATCCATTCTTATCGAACCTCCTTTTTGCTATTTTAACATGTATTCATGTTTTTTTATACTCAAAAAAATTTTAATTGGAAAAGAAGGAATTTTGTTGATATATGAGAATATATTAATATACGTTTCAAATCTTAGCTCCTTAATGGAGAGGAGGCATTTTTGTGCAATGTCCATCATGCGGAACACGAAATAGCAGTCATCATCATTATTGTTATTTTTGCGGCTTTACCTTGCCCACGCAACAAAAGCAAGATTTATCCGATGAAAGCGATAACAATTTACCACTGCTCTCAAATCAATTAATTGATGAAGAGCAAACTCCTCTCAAACGATATAATAAGAGCCAATCGCGCAAATTTTCGGTCAATTATCTAAGATTCATCCCGTCCCTTTTAGTCTTAGCCTTATTGATTTTCGGCTCAATTAGTTTATTCAGATTCCTAAACACCGTATTTATAACCAACGATGTATCAGCGGAGCAAATAACTGCGACTGCCAGAGTGGAATCTACAATATTTGAAGGCAATCCTGCACAAAAAATAATAGTCCATACAAACATTGGCGAAGTAGTCGAAGCGCTTGACAGACGTTTCCCCGTGAGAGAAGGAATAGCTGAAATTATATTTGAAAATGCTTTTCTACACTCGAGATTCCCTGCAGCGGAAAGACAAAATGGAATTGAGATAACCCTCGATATAACCGTGTATAAAGAAGGTGTCGCATCATATAAAGAAACCATGAATTTTATAATGGAAATGCCCTTTGCACCATTAACTCTTATCCAGCCATCACTTGGAGAAGCGATTGTCGAAGAAGCTACTTACCGATTGATTTTTACCGTTTCGGAAGGTTCAGCCGTTTTCATAAACGGCGATGAATTTACCGATCTTTTGGATGAGACCGGGAGACTTCAAAAAGACTTAACTGTTCCTGATGTTGCCGAGAGTACTTATGAAATACGAGTTGTAAAAAGAGGGTTTAAGGACAATATAGTAAACGTTGTTTTAAATAGAGAAGTGCAAATTGTCCCGTTTAGTCTTGAACATGACTTGCCAATAAAGGCTGAACGCGATACTGTAATAATTAGCGGTACAACTCACCCCGGTGCCGCAATATCAACCGACCTCGAACTCATCGGCGATCCGAACGTAAATTTTGAAACGGGAGCATTTTCAATTGAAGTAAGATCGGATAGACCGGGACTTTCAGCTGGAAAGTTAACCGCCACCTTAACCGACGGTCAGATATCACAACTTGATGTAGTAATTTTTCGCACGATGACTGAGGCTGACTATACGAGACGCGCTTGGGAGCTGGACTTTGCTGAGCTTGCTGCTAACCCGAGCCTTCATAACGGACAGATTTTCCTTTTCCGTGGGACGATAGCGGAAGTGCTTTTTTTCGGTGACAGAAATATTTTCACAGTAAACATTTCAGAAGATCAATCAAATCCACAACTTATACTGGTTGAGTTTTGGGGAGAATTTGAATTCGAACCTGGTGAAACTATCCGCGTTTTTGGTAATAGATGGGGCAATCGCGATGGAATGATTCGCATTCTTGCCCCATTCATCTATCCTTAGTTTCTCATCTGTGCCAACCGTATGATCATATTTAATTTTTCGCCGTCTCTCCATATCTCGATCTCAACTCTGTCGCCTACGTTATAAAGTGCTATTATATCCCTCAAATCTATAAAAGTTTCAATTGGCTGTCCACCCATGCCTGTTATAATATCCCCTGGTTGTATTCCGCCTTGCGATGCAGGACTGCCTTGTACGACCGCACGTACCATTATTCCTCTAGGATAGCCTAGCTCCTGTGCTTCCTCAGCTGTCAACTCATGGCTCATTATTCCTATCCAAGGTCTTGCAACTTGTCCGGTTGCTTTTAATTGTTCGACAAGAGGTAGAAATACATTGGTTGGTATGGCAAATCCCATGCCTTCGGCACCTGTTGCCTTAAGAGTATTCATTCCAATCACTTCGCCTCTTGAGTTCACAAGCGGCCCTCCGCTATTGCCCGGATTAATGGCAGCATCAGTCTGTATAAGTTCAAGGTATCTGTCGTCTATTAAAAGGCGTCTGTTCACAGCACTTATCACTCCCGCAGTGATTGTACCTGACAAATCGTGCCCTAAAGGATTACCAATTGCTACGGATAGCTCACCGGGTCTAACTTTGTCCGAATCACCTAGCACAGCAACCGGTAAATCTGCTTTGTCAATTTTTATAACCGCCACATCGCTATGCTTGTCGGCTCCGATAAGTCTGGCTTGAACCTCTTGGCCTCCCTGCAGTATTACGAATAATTCTTCAGCATTAGCGACCACATGAGCATTTGTGACTATATAGCCATCCGTGCTTATTATGATTCCCGATCCGATCCCTTCCTGTTCATGCTCGCGCACATCCCCGAAAAACCAATCCCTGAAAGCAATTACGCTTCTGTTGGTAATCCCAACTACTGCAGGGCTGACATTATATGCTATATCAACCACCGGATTCTCAGAACCAATGAACAGATCGCCTCCTGCTCCCCCTACAGGATTTTGTTGCGCATACTCGCTCGTATTGTCGTTTTGCCTGTCAGAAGGTTGATCACCTAAATTCAGCGGGTGAGAAATACCTAGGCGTTCATACACATAAGGAGACAAATAAAACATAACACCGGCTCCCAATATAACAAAGATTAAAGCAATCGCAACATATTTCCATATTCCGCCGTTGCTTTGATGATAGCGCTCGTCAAACTCATAAAAATCCTTCATTTCATTTCCCTTCTTTCAATAAAAATTGACCAATTCATTTTCTATTGACCCAGTTACATTATAGCTTGTGTTTTTGAATAGAACATGAACAAAGTGTAAATATTTCCGGAATCTTCATGCTCTCTTTGCAGCTTTAAGCGAGAAAACAAAAGCTGTCTTTTCGCCTAATATGCTGTTTACCCATATATTTTCATTATGTTGTTCTATTATTTTTTTAACAATTGACAATCCCAAACCTTTGCCATCATTTTTCAAGTTTCTTAACTTTTCTATCTGGTAAAACCTCTCCCAAATCATCGGAATCTCATCTTTGGGTATGCCTTCGCCTTCATCTTCGATTTTAACATAAACTTTCCCATGATGCTTCCAAATTCTAAAAAATAATCTCCCGCCTAGTTTGTTAAATTTCACCGCATTATCAACCAAATTCTGTATTACTTGATCAATTCTGTCCGGATCAGCTTCAACAAAACACTGCTCCTCATCAAAACAAACCTCTACTCTTTGGGTGTTTTTATTGATATTTTCCTCTTTTGATATAAGAATGCGTCTTAACTTTTCATTTATATCAAAAACAGAAATATTAAGTGGGAATTGCCCCGATTCTATTTGCGCCAAATCTAAAAAATCGCTTATAAGCTTACTTAACCTTTTTGACTCATCAAGCGCTACTGTAAGATATTTGCTTTGATCTTCCGGTTGTATCGTTTTATCGATTACACCTTGCACATATCCTACAATCGAAGTCAACGGAGATCTAAGCTCATGAGACACATTGGCAACGAAATTTCTTCGCATTTGCTCAAGTTTATCCAGAGAATCAGCCATCGCGTTGAAGTTTTTGGCAAGCTGCCCTACCTCATCTTTTGTCGTAACTTTTACTCGTCGCTTAAAATTTCCCAGCGCAAATTCTCGGGAAATATCGTTTATTTGTATAAGTGGCTTTGAGATCATGCGTGAAATCCCATAAACCAAGATAATCGCCAAGAATGCTGACATAAGACTTGCGCGCCACACATTTCTATAAACATCAGAAAGAGTACTTCTTATACCCTCAATAGGCGAATGAAGAAAAATCCCTCCTCTTATATCTCCTGCAATATTCAGCGGAACTCCTACGGTCAATACGGGAATCGGAAATCTCCCACCGAATCTTCCGGTTTTAATTATAGTTCCACCCTTTAAAACCTGAACAAATTCCTCTTCGGTAAGTTTTTGCTCCATCCACCTCTCTTCCTGTTCTTTGGCCGAGCTGTATGGTAGCCATATATATCCCAATTCATCCGTTATCCATATACTTGTATTTAAAAATCTGTCAATTACTCTGAAATGGTTATAAAGATATTCTCTACTAATCCATCCAAATGCGTACATTTCAACATGTTCATTTAAAGCTCTCGCTTCCCGCAACAGTTGCCTTGTTCTCGTGTTAAAAGTGTATTCCATAAAAAAACTGGTCATAAACAATGATAGTGCAATCAGAGTGACAAGAATTATAACAAAATAAGCTACTATCAAGCGAACGAACAACGAACGGAACATCTATCTCACCTCGAATTTGTACCCTACGCCCCATACGGTCTTAATCTGCCATGTATCGTTATGCTCCGTAAACTTTTCGCGAAGCCTTTTTATGTGAACATCAACCGTACGCGTATCCCCAAAATAATCAAAACCCCACACCTGCTCAAGTAATTGCTCCCTTGTGAACACCCTGTTTGGATGCGTTGCTAAAAAATAAAGCAACTCCAGTTCCTTAGGCGGAAGATCAATGGATGCTCCGCAATATGTAACCGAATAATCGGCTAGGCTAACTATAAGGTTTTTGTATGATGCCCTTTTATCTACATCAACGCCCCCCTTATATCTTCGCAACACAGCCCTGGCTCTTGCTATGAGTTCTTTAGGCTCAAAAGGCTTTACTATGTAATCATCCGCACCAAGCTCCAAGCCAAGCACTTTGTCAAAAACTTCGCCTTTGGCAGTCAGCATGATAATCGGAATATCGCTAAGTTTTCGAATCTCCCGGCATACTTCCCAGCCATCCATTCCAGGCAACATTATGTCAAGCACCACAATATGATACTGTTGTTTTTTAAAAACGTTTATTCCATCCAACCCGTTCGAAGAAAGCTTGACGCCATACCCTTCTTTCTCAAGGTAGATTTTTATCAACTGCCCGATATTTATATCATCATCTATGACCAAAACTTGATATTTTTGCATACTCATGAATTTCTTCTCCTGTTAGGAATTACTCTGATTATACATCATAGAAATGAAATTTGACAAGCACGCAGGCAACACAACAAACGGTACTTTCCCGCTACTTTTCTGTTTAATAAATTTTGTAGCAAAAAGAAGGAATTTGTCGTTAAGCATAGAATATAGTACTGATTAAAAGCAAATTTCCGGTACGCGCCGGATTTAAATTTCGAGAGGAGGAGCGCAAGATAATATCTTGTCTGAAACATGCAAAAAAAATCTTACAAACACCCTAAGGAAACATCGAATAGGATGTGGTATCATAGTATACGCGTTAAATTAGTAGCAGCATTTCTCTCACTAATTATCCCTATATCGACGTTGGGATTTTTCTCATATTTCGTTTCAAGCAGAGCAATAACCAATCAAGCACTAACTTCTGCCGTTGAAACAAAACAACAGCTAACAAATTACATAAATCTAATCTTTTCCACGATTGACGATGCATCTCTTCGCATCTCATCAAGCGCTATTATAAGAGACTATCTGGCAGGCCCTGTAAATGAAACTTCTGAAGCAGAGTTCGAGCATTTCAGAGTGGGTCAGGAATTGCGCAGTTATCTAAACCAATATGCCTTAACCGAAGAATTTATAGGCAATATATCCCTGATAACGGCGGACAATGAACGCACACTCGGCACTTCTGACTTTTCAATCATTAATCTTGATTTTGAAGCTCTTAAAGCTTCAGCTTGGTATCAGAAGGCATTGGAGCAACAGGGACGAATACACTGGATCGGCGAACGACCCGAGCTTGATCCGGCGTTTTCTATATCAGGAGATTATTCGGTTTCTACCGCGAGAAGCATCAGAGACTTTTATACAGGTGAAACAGCCGCAGTTATAGTTGTTGATCTCAAGGCACGCCCCATAACAAATCTTCTTCAAAACGTAAATTTAGGAGTCGGGGGTGAAATACACCTTATAAGTCCGGAAGGAAGGCACATTTCATCACAGCAGGCACAGGAAGCCGATGGTCAAGCAGAACTTCTTGCCGAAGAAGATATCACCCAGGAAGATTTTTTTAATGATATTTTGTCATCTGTCGAAACGGAAGGTTCCGGTACTGTAATTCATGATAACGCAGAACACCTGATGACATATTCCAAAATAAGTGACACCGGTTATGTTTTAGTAAGCTTAGTTCCGATGTCAACGCTGCTGAGCGCAGCTCACACGATCAGAAATATTACTTTGATTCTCGGGTTCATAGCGGCTTTATTCGCGGTTTTGTTAGGGCTTATCATGTCGAACAGCATGGGACGCACTATAAATCGGATCATTGACACAGCAGGCCGTGCGGCAGCCGGAGATCTAACGGTACAACCGTCATCAAGGCGTAAGGACGAACTGGGGATACTTACCCGCAGCATCAATTCAATGATATCGGATATAAGACAGCTTATCTTTGATACATCAACCATATCGCGCAAGGTATCCGAATCATCAAACGTGGTCGCCGCTACCGCACAGCAAATATCGTCATCTTCCCATGAAATTTCTCAGGCAATGCAGGAAATAGCAAAGGGTTCTTCTGAGCAGGCATCAGATGCAGAACAAGGTGTCCAGAGCATGGACTCTCTATCACTGAAGATAACTCAGCTTTCCGAAAACGCGGTAAATATCTCTAAACTTTCACGTGAAACATCTGATCTTACCGAACAAGGCTTGTCGACGGTTGATAATCTTGACACTAAAACCGCTCAAACAGCAATCATCACAGAAAATATAGTTACCGACATACATTCTCTCGAAGAGCAATCCAGATCCGTAGGGAAAATTATTAAAACAATAGATCAGATAGCCGATCAGACTAACCTGCTCGCACTGAACGCCGCTATTGAAGCCGCAAGAGCAGGTGAAAAAGGGAAAGGCTTCGCGGTTGTAGCAAACGAAGTGAGAAAATTAGCGGAGCAGTCAATGATCGCCACAAAGGATATTGCGACAATAATAAAAGGCATTCAGCAAAAAACCGATTTAGCGGTTAAAAACACAAAATCTGCTGAAGAAATAGTTAAATCGCAGGTTGAAGCAGTAACTGCCACAATATCTACATTCAAGAAGATAGCGTCCTCAATGAAAACTCTAAGCGCTAATGTGAACTTCATTTTATCAGGCATTATAGATATTGAGCAAAACAAGAATCAAGTATTGCTGGCAATGCAAAATGTTTCCGCAATATCAGAAGAAGCTGCGGCTTCTTCTCAGGAAGTCGCCTCTTCAACGGAGGAGCAACTCGCAGGCGTTGAAGAGCTAGCGGCCTACGCGGAAGAACTGAATAACGCGTCTGAGCATTTGTCTGCGACGATAAGCAAATTTAAACTTGAATAGGGTACGAAGATACACCACTGCTTCGAAAGAATTAATTTTGCGGTATCCTATAGGATAAAAAATAAAAGTGCGGTTTAGAAACCCGCACTTTTATTTTTCTGATCCATAGAACCCAATCCAACCATTATCGGAAGGACAATATTAAGTGTAACTATTATAGTCAGTCCTATCCTGACAAGCTCAGGCACAAGAAGATCTTCGCGAATCCTCATCATCAATAAATACATTAAGACAAATCCGGGTATCTGTCCTATGAACCCCACCGTATACCCCTTTATAAATCTTCTTGCTCGAATAAATCTGCCATATGATTTTCCATACTTAAACCAAGTGATGTAGTACGCCACTCCAAGTGGAAGTAATATAAGCCATAAAGGCAGCGGTAAAGGAAAGCCTATTCCTCTTATATGCTCAGCTCCCCTTAACAATCCAAATGAAAGTCCGCCGCCGGACAGTATTAGAAGAGCATTTAAAAGAGCAAGGCGTAAACCTTCAAGTAAAAAGCTCTTAGTATTCGGTTTAAAAAAAGAAAAAAATGACCCTGTGTTTCTGGATTTTCCATTCATAATTTTCTCCTTAGATCCGTCCCCTCAACAGAACCGTCCCATCGATGGAACCGTCCCCATGATTGCATAATTAACTGAGGTTGAGTGTATCCCTTATACCGCTTACAAAGCCTACACAGTCTTCAATTCCGTTGTCCATCAATCTTCGCATAAGCGAGCTGCCTATAATTACGCCTTCGCAGTCATTTTTTATTTTGACAATCTGTTCACGCGACGAAAGCCCAAATCCGACAGCCCGGGGAAGATCAGTCACCTTTGCGACATCATCGAGTAAATCTTTTAAACCGTCAAAGAGATTCTTTCTCTCGCCCGTTACCCCTAATGCCGAAACGCAATATACAAACCCTTTGGCATCCCTAAGAACTGTTTTTAGCCTTCCCTTTGAAGAAGGTGCGGCAAGCATTATAAGGTCAATCGGCAGCGTCATGATGCCTTCAGTCAGCTCATGGCTCTCCTCAAACGGCAAATCAGGCACTATAAGCCCGTCAACTCCCGCATCCGCACAAGCGTTGCAGAATTTTTCTATTCCGTATCTGAAAACACAATTATAGTATATCATAAGAACAATCGGAACAGAAGATTTCTTCCTGATTCCGGCTGACAGTTCAAACACATTATCGGTATTTATACCTAAGCTTAATGCTATCTCTGAAGCTCTTTGGATAATCGGTCCGTCAGCGATAGGATCGGAAAACGGCACTCCAATCTCAAGGATATCCGCGCCCGCATCCTCAAGCCTTAACGCCAACTCAAGACTTCCATCAAGCGATGGCAGCCCTGCCGTTATATATGGTATAAGAGCTTTATTTCCTTTGTTAACGATTTCTATGAATCTATCAGCTACCCGGCTTTGCATGATGCTTCTCCTCCTTTTGCACTATTCCGAGATCCTTATCCCCTCTCCCGGACAAATTAACAATCGCTATCTGCCCTTCTTTAAGCGGCATTTTAAGCGCATATGCTATAGCATGAGCGCTCTCTAAAGCAGGGATAATGCCTTCTTCTTTGGAGAGAGCATAAAATGCTCCTATCGCTTCCTTATCCGTCACCGCTGCATATTCTGCTCTGCCCGCTTGTTTAAGACTTGCATGCTCAGGTCCCGCACCCGGATAATCAAGTCCCGCAGATATTGAATGTGCAGGATTTATTTGCCCATATTTATTTTGCAGAAAGTAGCTTTTCATTCCATGCAGCACCCCAACGCTTCCTGCTGTAAGCGAAGCCGCATGTCTACCGGTTTCGATTCCTTCTCCCGCCGCTTCAACTCCTATAAGCTTAACTTCTTTATCATTTAAAAACGGGTAGAACAGTCCCATCGCGTTGCTTCCGCCTCCGACGCAAGCTATAAGGCAATCGGGCAGCCTTCCTTCCTTTTCAAGGATTTGCTCTCTTGCTTCGTCTCCGATTATTCGCTGAAAATTTCTGACCATTTCCGGAAACGGATGAGGACCGACAACTGAGCCTATGAGGTAATGCGTATCTTCAAAAGTCGCCGCCCAATCGCGCAGCGCTTCGTTTGTCGCGTCCTTAAGAGTCTTTGTACCTGAACCGACCACCCTTACGCTTGCTCCCAGCGCCCGCATCCTGAATAAATTGAGCTCCTGCCTTGCTGCGTCCTCCTCTCCCATAAATATTTCACATCTAAGCTTAAAAAGAGCCGCAGCAGTAGCCGTTGCGACTCCGTGCTGACCTGCGCCTGTTTCCGCTATCACACGCCTTTTACCCATCCGTTTCGCTAAAAGCGCCTGACCTATGACGTTATTTATCTTATGCGCACCGGTATGATTAAGATCCTCCCTTTTAAGATATATCTTTCCCCCGCCCCTGCTTGCGCTTAGATTCCCGGCATAATATAACGGCGTTGGTCTTCCTGAGTATTCCCTTAAAATTTCCTTGTACTGCTTTAAAAAGTCAGGATCGCTTAAAACATCCCGATAAGCCGCCTCAAGCTCTGAAAGTGCGTTCATGAGGCTTTCCGGAACGAACTGCCCTCCAAATCTTATACTGTTATCTGTTATCATAAGCTTTTAGACTCCTTGCTCTTTTAATAAATTCCGCAACCTTAAACACATCCTTAAAACCTTCTGTTTCAACGCCGCTGCTCACATCGACTATATCAGGGTTTACGATCGCACATGCCTCTTCAAGATTAGTGCTGTTCAAACCACCGGCAAGGACAAGCGGCATATTAAGTTTTTTGCCGGCAGCCAGATGCCAATTGAATGTGCGTCCCGTTCCGCCTAGGCTTTGCCCGTCAAATCCGTCCAAAACTGCGGCGCTTATCAATCCTTCATATTCACTTATCCGCTTAAAGTCGTCATCTGATGATACCTTGAAAGCCTTCCATACCCGACAAGGCAAGCTTTCGCAAAATGCGGGCGATTCGTCTCCGTGAAGCTGAATTATGTCAAGTCTTACACTCTTCAAAATCTCATCAATTTCTGACTTTATCGGATTTACAAATACCCCGACTCGTAATATGTCATCGTGAAGCAAATTTGATATAGCCAAAGCTTCACTCAAAGTCACCTTTCGCTTACTTGGTGCGAACACATATCCAATGTAGTCAGGCCTTAAACCGTTTGCCCATATTGCGTCCTCGGCTCTTTTAAGGCCGCAAATTTTGACCTCAGGCATATGCCCTCCTCAGCTCAGTAACAGCTTTAAAAACATCATTCTCTCTCATGAAGGCCTCTCCTACCAGTATCGCGTCAACACCCATCTCCTTTATAGCCTTAACATTTGTTCTGTCAATTCCGCTTTCGCTGACAACGATGACGTCTTCCGGAATAAAACGGACAAGCTCCTCCGTGGTTTTTATGCTTACGCTGAAAGTCTTAAGATCTCTGTTGTTTATGCCTATAATATTTGCTCCCATATCAAGCGCAATATCAAGCTCATGCCTGTTATGCACCTCCACAAGGCAGTCAAGCTTAATATTCCGAGCTTTCCCGTAAAACTCTAAAAGCTCCTTTTTACTAAGGATTGCCGCTATTAAAAGCACCGCCTGCGCGCCTATCAGTTTTGACTGATAAATTTGCCACGGGTCAATCAAAAAATCTTTGCGTAATATGGGCAATTCGCAATTTTGGCGAATCATAGCCGGATATGAATCATCTCCCATAAAAAAATCGCTTTCGGTGAGCACCGATATAGCCGCAACACCTGCCTTTTGGTATATCCCCGCCAAACTTATCGGATCAAAATCATACCTGATAATACCCTTTGAGGGAGAAGCCTTCTTTATCTCACCAATGACAGCCATATCCTCTTTTTCTTTTATTGCTTTCAGAAAAGAAGGTGACGATGTTAAAGTAATTTGTTCGAGTTGATTTATCATTCTCTCAAGCGTCAAATCTTTCTTGCTTTGCTCTATCTGCGCTCGTTTTGCATTGATTATCCTGTCAAGCGCCATATTCACACCTCCTTGAAAACTCCCGTAATTCTTCAAGTTTACTCATTACGGCTCCGCTGTCAATAAGGCTTGCGGCAAATGCGAACCCGTCACCGATTGTTGACGCTTTGTCGGCAATGTACAAAGCGGCTGCCGAGTTTAATAGCAGCATATCCCTTTTCGCACCTCTCTGTCCTGAAAAAAGGCTTAGAATAATTTGAGCGTTTAACTCGGGAGTTCCACCGACAATTAAGCTTACATCCGATCGCCTTAATCCGTATTCAGCGGGATCGATCGTATACTCAATAATGGTTTTATCCTCTTTAAGCTCGCTTACATATGTTTTTCCATTAATGGAAATCTCGTCTAATCCATCCTCTCCATGCACAACCATCGCCCGCATAACTCCGATATTTTTTAAAACTATTGCCAGTGGCGCCACCAATGCTCTCTTATACACCCCAAGAAGCCTAAAACGTGCTCCCGCAGGATTCAAAAGCGGTCCTAAAATATTGAAAATTGTGCGTATACCGATTGACTTTCTTGCTATAGCCGCATGTTTGAGCCCTTCATGAAACAGCGGCGCAAACATAAAGCCCAAGTCCGTTTTGTAAATACATTTTCTGACAAACTCGGGAGGCATGTCCGCTCTTATCCCCAACTTTTCCAGCACATCCGCACTCCCGCACTTGCTTGATACCGACCGATTACCGTGCTTTGCGACTTTCACGCCCGCCGCAGCCAGTACAAACGCAGTCGCTGTTGAAACATTGAATGTGTTAGCTCCGTCCCCGCCGCTTCCGCATGTGTCAAAACAGTCAATGCCGTTTAGATCAATCCTTTTGGCTTTTATCCCTAAAACAGAGGCGCTTGCCGTTATTTCCCCTACAGTTTCGCCTTTAATCCTCATAGCGGTCAAAAATGCCGCAATTTGTGCGTCGTTAAGCCTGCCTTCAATAAGTTCAAGCATAATGAACTCCATTTCCGCTGCGCAAAGCTCGCAGCCTTCAATGATTTTCCCGAACGCCGACTCAAACCCGTTACTTGACATAAGCTATCTCTCCCTTGTAAGCCGTATGGTCGATGCTTCCGTTTGTAAGAACCTTTAAAAGCGCGCCAAGCTTATTAAGCGTTTCCGCATATTCCTTTTCAGGCACCGAATCAGCCACAATCCCCGCCCCTGCCTGCAAATACGCGCAATTATCCTTGAAAAACACACTTCTTATTGTTATGCAGGTGTCCATATTACCCCGAAAATCGAAATATCCCACTGCCCCTGCATATGGACCTCTGCCCGTTGGCTCAAGCTCATCTATTATCTCCATTGCTCTTATTCTAGGAGCGCCTGAAACGGTTCCTGCGGGAAAACAGGCAAGCAGAGCGTCAAAGGCGTCAAGATGAGGCTCAAGCATGCCCTTTACGTTTGAAACTATGTGCATAACATGTGAAAATCTCTCGATGTGCATGTAATCTTCTACACGAACAGTACCGATCCTTGAAACCCTGCCTATGTCGTTTCTCCCAAGATCTACCAGCATTATATGTTCAGCTCTCTCTTTTTCGTCATTTAAAAGATCCTGAGCCAAAGCTTCGTCTTCCTCTGCCGTTTTACCTCTCGGCCTTGTTCCCGCTATCGGGCAGGTTTCAACAACGCCGTTTTCCACTTTTGCAAGACATTCCGGCGATGAACCTATAATACAGTAATCATTAAAGTCCATATAAAACATGTAGGGAGAAGGATTTAAGCTTCTAAGTCGCCTGTATACCATGAATGGATCTGGCGCAGGAGAGCACTTGAGCCTTTGCGAGAGTACCACCTGAAGTATATCTCCGTCTTTAATGTGGCCTTTCGCTTTCGTTACGGCATCTGCGAAGGTTTGTTCCGTGAAATTGCTTGTGAGCTCAAATTCTGCTCCGCCTTCATGCGCATCCTGCGTCCTTTCATTTCCCTTGATGTCCCGAATAATGCTTTCGATTCGCAACTGTGCTCCTTGTAGCGCATCATCGTCGGAACCTTGCGGGATAAGGCATATAATTTTTATTATGCTTTTGAGATGATCATAGACTACAATTTCTTTAACAAGCATGAAATGTGCGTCAGGAAATGATGTGTCGTCAGGCGGGCGATTTGGCAATCGTTCGTAATAGCGTAAAATGTCGTATGAGAGAAAACCGGCAAGCCCTCCGGCAAAGGCAGGCAATTCGTGTCTTTGCGCGTCAAGCTTATACCTATTAAGTATTTCTCTTAACGCTTCAAGCGGTTTGTGAGAGCCCACAGGCATTTCGATATCTCCTTTAACGCTAATCCTGCCTTCTTCAAACAAAACTTCTCCCGCAGGATTCAAACCTATCATAGAATATCTGCCCCAACGCTCCCCTCTTTCGACGCTTTCAAGCAAAAAACATGCTCTCTTCTTCCTTAATGCATCGAATATGGATATGGGTGTTTCGGTGTCCGCCAAAAATTCTTTTATTACCGGAAAAAGCAACAATAAAAAAACCCCCTTCCGGCAAAGCCAAAAGAGAGTTGAAAAAATCAACTACAACCTTAAACTGATGTCTAAGGTGCTACACTCATCTCATCTTAGCTCTGCTCAACTAATCTAAACTAATCTTTCGTCTTTAGGACGAATTTAAAATATGATAGCATACCGGATTGTTATACGTCAACAAGAAATTCTGACTATACAGCCTAAAGTATCTATCTCTTTTTACGCTAATTTCCAAAAATAAATCTCACGCCTTAGTATTTATACCTAAACACGTATGTACCCGATCCCATGATCCCCTCGCAGCCGCCTTCGCATGGCGTAAAGACAGTTTCTCCCTCATCAAAATACTCGGGCAACGCCTTAGGAAGAATTACATGCGCCTTTGTGTTGTGCGGTATTCCCACATTTATTGTGATGTATCCGTCCTTAATCACCCATTTAACAGATACTTCTCCATACATGGTTTTTAAAGCGCCTTTCGCATGCGTGATACCGCCTCCTGGTCTGGGTTTTATGACTATACGCTTGTAACCGGGTAAAGAAGGATCGATGTTTATACCAGCGACAACCTTGTAAATCCAATCTCCAATCGCACCGTAAGCATAATGGTTAAACGAATTCATATCGGCACTCCACATTGTGCCGTCCGGTTTTATTCCATCCCAATGCTCCCAAATGGTCGTTGCGCCCATTTTGACCTGATACAGCCATGACGGATAATCATCCTTGAGTAAAAGATCATAAGCCGCATCAAGCTGTCCGTTATCGCTTAAAACATGGCAAAAGTAAGGCGTACCTAAAAATCCTGTCGTGAGATGACCTTTGTTTTCTTCAAGTAATTTAAGAAGTTCTTTGATAGTCCTATCTTTATGCTCAATCGGAGTTAAGTCAAACATGAGAGACAGAATATGGGCTGTTTGCGTTCTAGCCGCAAGCCTTCCGCGTGGGGTGTAAAACTCATCCTGAAACGCCCGGACAATTCTATCGTACAAACAATCGTATTCTAAAGCATCGTCAAGCTTACCTAATACTCTTGCGGTTTGCGCCGTGAGCTTTGTAGAAAATGCATAATATGCTGTAGCGATAAGATCTGTGGGGGTTGCGCCTATATAAGCGCCTTCCTTAGCGTCAAGCGCCACCCAGTCTCCGAAATGGAATCCCGTATCCCAGATAAGCCCGTCTTTGGCTCGCGCTTTTATGTATCCCAACCACTTTTTCATCGTTTCGTACTGCTCTTTTAATATTTCGACATCGCCGTACGATTGATAAACCGTCCACGGGCATATGACCGCAGCGTCCGCCCATCCCGTTGCCGAGTGCTCTTCTTTGATTATTTTATCGTTTTGCAGATTATTGCTCAATACATCCGGTATAACAAAAGGTACTCCTCCGTTTTCAAGCTGTTCGGCTTTGAGATCCCTCAGCCATTTCCTATAGAACAAAGCGGTATCCATAAGAAAATTAGCCGTTGATATGAAAACTTGCGCATCTCCCGTCCAGCCAAGCCGCTCATCCCTTTGCGGGCAATCGGTTGGAATGTCGATGAAGTTGCCTTTTAGCCCCCAGAGTATGTTGTGGTTCAGTTGATTTATCAATTCATTAGAGCATGAAAATGTCCCCGTCTGCTCCATATCAGAGTGCATCGCTACCGCTTCAAAATTTTCCAATGAAGGATTTCCGGGAAACTCTTCTATCATTACATATCTGAATCCCTGAAAAGTAAAATGCGGCTCGAAAGTTTCTTCGCCCTGACCTTTAAGTATGTATTCAACGCGCACCTTAGCCGCTCTCATGTTTTCAATATAGAAGTTTCCATCCTTATCAAGCACCTCTGCATGTTTGAGAACTGCTCTGTCTCCCGGATTGCCGCTTACATTGAATTTAACCCAACCCGCAAGGTTTTGCCCAAAGTCTAAGACGCGTTCACCCTTTGGCGTTGTAAACAAAGCTTTAGCTTTCAATGTTTCCTGACGTCTTACATATATCCCATCCTGAGGGACGAGCCTCTTAAAGTCAAAATCAACATATTGAGCATTTTCCCAAGCCAAATCATCGTAACCGGCCTTGTCCCAGCCTTCTTTTTCAAGGCGCGCATCATATGTCTCTCCATGGTAAAGCTCTGAGTATAGAATAGGACCGTCAGATGCTTTCCATCCGTCTCCTGATACAATAACGCTTTCGCTTCCGTCTTTGAATCGTATCTTCATCTGAAACAATAACGCGGTTTTATCGCCATAAACGTTTCTTCTGCCGATCCATCCCGCAAGATCTCCTTTGTACCACCCGGCACCTAAGACTGCTCCTATTGCATTAGAACCATTTAAAAGCATATCGGTTACATCATAAGTTTGAAATTGAAGCCTTTTATTATAGGCGGTCCAGCCGGGCGTAAAAAGCGCATCTCCGACTCTATTGCCATTCAGATGCAATTCATACATGCCCAGTGCTGTTGCATACACTCTGGCGGATTCTATTTCCTTTGAAATATCAAATTCTTTTCTCAAAAGAGTTCCCTTTGAGTTCTTGCCGTCCTCCATACCATCTGCGGTTATGAATCGGGCTTTCCATTCATCTGATGTAAAAAGTGTGGTTTCAAAAAAGCCGACTTTGCTGAAATCGCTGGTTTCACCATGATTATCGCTTATCTTGACTTTGTAATAATACCTTGAAGTTGATTTAAGCTCCGGTCCTTCGTAGTACACATGAGCTGATGCGTCCGATTCAACTACTCCGCTGCTCCATAATAAGTTCTTGAAATCCTTGTCTTTTGTAACATGTATTTCATATGAGGTCTGAACCACATTTCTCTTGTCGGATTCAATGATCCAACTGAAACGAGGTTTTATTGTACCTATACCTATTGGGTTTATGAGGTATTCGCATTTTAAATTCTTTAGTTTAAGCATATTTACCTCCTGTCATGTTTGAACATAAAAGCCATGCAGCTTGATACTAATACTGAATTTTACTTTCAAACAGATTTTACTATGGCAGAGCGATTATGTCCATACTACAAGCAAATGTTCTAATGGTAATTTCACACTTGACAAAACCATCTACACTAATAATAATACAACTAGTTGATATCAGGTTTTGACGAATTATCAGACATCGGAGGATTTAGTATAAATGATCAATGTGGCGGTATTAGGTTTTGGAGTGGTAGGTTCGGGAGTAGTGGAACTGATGGATCAGAATTCCTCAAAAATTGCCCGTAAAGCCGGATCTCCCATCAAGATAAAAAAAATACTCGATATACGGGAATTCCTTACAAGCCCTTATAAAGATTTGTTCACCAACAATGCAGATGAAATTTTTGATGACGAATCAATATCAGTAATAGTCGAAACAATAGGCGGAGTAGATGCAGCATATAAATACACTATGACAGCTTTTTCAAAAGGAAAGCATGTGGTTACTTCCAACAAGGAACTTGTAGCGTCTTATGGTCCCGAACTTCTAGCAATGGCAAGAAAATACAATGTCAATTATCTTTTTGAAGCAAGCGTAGGCGGAGGCATACCCATAATACGTCCTTTAAGCCAGTGCCTTGCCGCAAACGAAATTTCTGAAATAACAGGTATTCTAAATGGCACTACCAATTATATGCTGACACTTATGAAAAATGAAAAGCTGTCATTTGACGAGGCTTTAAAATCAGCTCAGCAAAAAGGTTATGCCGAAGCCAACCCGTCTTCTGATATAGAAGGGCACGATTCATGCCGAAAAATTGCCATTTTATCATCCATAGCCTATGATGAATTTCTGGATTACAAAAAAATCCCCACTAAGGGGATCTCATCAATCACGTTGTCAGATATTGAAAATGCGGAACGCGAAGGCTCGGTTATAAAACTCATCGCATCAAGCAAGAAAACCGAAAGCGGTATATCCGCTCAAGTCGCCCCCGCCATCATACCGAAAAATCATCCGCTTGCTGGCGTTGAAGACGTTTTCAATGCTGTACTTGTCAAAGGCAACGCTATTGGAGAAGCCATGTTTTACGGAAGAGGCGCAGGGAAATTCCCTACTGCCAGCGCCGTTGTAGCCGACATAATCGACATTGTCGACCATATGGGTGTTCCGAGAAAAAACGGGACATACCTCTGGCAAAGACAGCCCTAAATATGCAATAGACTCTTAATCAAGAAAATCCCTGAGTTTCTTGCTCCTGCTGGGATGTTTGAGCTTGCGTAAGGCTTTTGCCTCTATCTGCCTTATTCTTTCTCTCGTAACATTAAATTCTTTGCCTACCTCCTCGAGCGTTCTAGCTCTGCCATCGTCAAGGCCGAATCTAAGTCTTAGTACCTTTTCCTCTCTTTGAGTAAGTGTTATCAAGACACCTAGCAACTGTTCTTTAAGAAGCGTGAATGCGGCCGCATCAGCCGGAGCCAAAACATCCTCATCCGGAATAAAATCCCCAAGATGGCTATCTTCTTCTTCGCCTATAGGAGTTTCTAACGAGACAGGTTCTTGTGCAATTTTTTGAATATCGTGAACCTTGTCTTCTGATATTCCCATTTCTTTTGCAATCTCCTCCGGCGTAGGCTCACGTCCGAATTCCTGTAAAAGCTGTCTGGATACCCTAATAAGCTTATTTATGGTTTCTACCATGTGTACCGGAATCCTGATCGTGCGCGCTTGATCTGCTATTGAGCGAGTGATAGCCTGCCTGATCCACCAGGTTGCGTAGGTGCTGAATTTATAACCTTTATGGTAATCGAATTTCTCAACCGCCTTTATAAGCCCAAGGTTGCCTTCCTGGATAAGATCTAAGAACAACATGCCTCTTCCCACATAGCGCTTCGCTATGCTGACAACCAGACGCAAGTTTGCTTCAATGAGCTTTCTTTTAGCAATTTCGTCGCCTTCCTCCATCCTCTTTGCAAGTTTAATTTCTTCTTCGGCATTAAGAAGGGCAACTTTCCCTATCTCTTTAAGATACATCCTGACCGGATCATCTATTGCTAAACCATCAGGAACAGATAAATCGGTTATGTCAGGAACCTGTTCACTGCTCAACATTTCACTCTCCGCATGATGTACTTTAACGGAATCATCTATGACATTTATGCCAAGCGCTTCAAAATTCTCGTATATCTTCTCGATTTGTTCCGGTTCAAGCTCAACATCCTCCAACATATCCATGATCTCTTTATATGTCAGCACACCCTTAGTTTTACCCTTTTCTATAAGGGTTTTTATCTTGTTTAACTTAACGTCGATTTCCTTAATTTCTTCGTTTTTCATAATTTCCTCTCATCTCCCTGCCCAATCATCTTGATCCTGCGATTTGATGCATTAATTCCAATCAAATGCGAAACATATGCGTCAGAATCTAGGCTTCCTTCCATTTCCATCCGGATTAGCTCTTCCTGTCTTTTTCGCCTTGAGACTTGTTCCCTAAATTTTGACAGTTCAGCCAAGCAATCTGCAATAAATTTATCTATATTATCATAATCGATTTCTATCTCGAAAATTTCAACCATTCTTCGCTGGCTCTCAATATCCTCAATGCGACTTAGCACTTGTGCCGGATTTACATGTTTGCCTTCTTGCAGCATGTTTACTATTATTGAAGCTATCCGTCCGTTTAGGTCATCGTCAAAAACATATCCGATGAGCTTTTCAGTTATCCTTCGTGCAATCGCATCATCTTGGGCCATCATCCCTACAAGATACTTCTCCGCTCTGGCATGTCCGGGCAATAACACTTTTTTATCTGGGACGGAACGAACAATTTGACCGTTATTATTCCTATTGCTGCCAAATTCAACCCTTTTTGCATTTTTTTGTAAACTTGAAACCTTATTTGTGCGTCTTTCAACTTCCTGACGAATTAAAGCCGTGCTTAACCCAGTCCGCTCTGCTATCGTTTTTATATGGGTATCCCTTTCTATGAAGTCTTCTACATCTTTGAGTATCTCACATGCTTTTTTTGCATAAGCCGTAACTCCGTTTTTTTTGCTAAAATCATATTCATCGGCTAATTGCCATATTTTAAAGCCTGCCGTGGTAAGGCTGTTTTCTAACAATTGTTTAAAATTATCATCGCCATGAATTCGCAACGTATCGTCAGGATCGAGAGAATCGGTAAAAGCTATCGCTTTAACGTCAGAACCAATAGACTTAAAAGTTTCAAGCGCTCTAATCGTTGCCTTCTTCCCCGCAGAATCTCCATCATATGCTATAAAGATTTGTTTGCCAAAACGTCTGAGTAATTTAGCCTGATCAACTGTAAGAGAAGTCCCAAGTGAAGCGACTGCATTATCAAATCCGTTTTTATGCATTGCAATTACGTCCATATATCCTTCCACCAATATTATACTCTCACGTGGGCGATTCTTTGCAAACCTGTTAAGCCCGTAAAGTATTTTCCCCTTGTTAAAGACCAATGTTTCAGATGAATTTAAGTATTTAGGATTCGTATCATCTGTAGATCTTCCCCCAAATCCAACTATAGCGCCATTTATGTCAATAATCGGAAAAATAATCCTGTTCCTAAACCGATCGTAAGTTTTATTATTACTCTCAGCTAAAAGCCCCGCATCCAGAAGAAATTTTTCTTCAAAACCTTCATTTAGCAACACCTCTTTCAAGTGTTCCCATCCTCCAGGCGCATATCCAATACCAAAAACTTTTATCGTCTTAGCGTCAATTCCCCTGGAAGCGAGATAATCGAACGCAATGCGACCCGACTCAGACATAAGGTTTTTATGGAAAAATTTCGCAGCCTCAATATTGACTTTGAAAATTCTATCCTTCAACTTTCTTTCTATGAGCTCAGAAGCTTCTAAATTAGTGTCACCGGTGTAAGCTTCAGGCAAACTCATTCCTGCGCGTTCAGCCAAAAACTTAACGGCTTCTATGAATTGAATGTTCTCCAGAGCCATTATGAAAGATATGACATTACCTCCCTCGCCGCAACCAAAACAATGATAAAACTGTTTTTCAGAATGCACATGGAAAGAAGGTGTCTTTTCCTTATGAAAAGGGCACAAACCCCAAAACCCTTTGCCGGTAGGCTTAAGTCTTATATATTGCGAAATTGTATCGACAATATCATTCCTTGCCCTGACCTCATCTACCCAATCCTGATCCAGTTGCTTTCTCATAAATATTCACCTTAAATTAACCTTCAAAGCACTTCCATGACAGAATAGTACTTAACAAATATTGATATAACCTACTTTTAAATTCGTCAAATCATTCAATTTTCCTTCTTTAGGTTAATCATTTTTTCAGGTGTTATACATTTAACATTTATTATGTCGCCGTAGTCGAATCAAAACATAACGAAAGCGCAGTTGCGCCTTTTTTGCATTATAAAAAGACCACCCGCGCTAACGTAATCTCAGAATTATTCTCTATTGAGCGAGGCTGGATCTCAAAACTGTTTCCAAGGCGATGGAACAAAAAGATCATGAAAAACACGAACCGCGTAGCGATCGGTCATTCCTGCTATATAGTCACATACCGCCTGCTCTTTCCCATAACATTCCAAGAAAAACATATACTCCTTAGGCATTGAATCTGGCGCTTCATAAAAATGCTCAAATAATTGCCTAATGACATAAATAGCTTTTTTCTCCTCAGTTTTAGCAAGCGAATCAAGATAAACCCTCTCAAACATGAAATCACGCAACCTGTCCGTAGCTGCCGCTACTTCCTTGCTCATGGAAATTTCGGGCTTACTTAGGCTCTCGTTAATTGTATCCATAATCATGGTATTGATTCGCTCACCGTGAGTTTTCCCCAAAATGTCAACACAATCCATGGGTATATCTTCAGGGGACAGCACTTTTGCCCTTATTGCGTCATCTATATCATGGTTGATATATGCTATGCGATCGCTAAGCGATACCACTTTCCCCTCAAGTGTTGAAGGAAGTCCTGATTTAGTATGATTTAATATGCCGTCCCGTACTTCCCATGTCAGGTTCAGTCCTTTTCCAGATTCCTCAATCACCTCAACCACTCTCAAACTGTGAACATTATGCTTAAAGCCATTTTGCGTAATTTTATCAAGTATCATTTCTCCGGTGTGTCCGAAAGGAGTGTGCCCTAGATCGTGACCTAGCGCTATTGCCTCAGTCAAGTCCTCATTTAGCCTTAAGGCACGAGATATGGTGCGCGCGATTTGGGATACGTCCAAAGTATGCGTCATTCGGGTTCTGAAATGATCTCCTTCAGGCGCTATGAACACTTGAGTTTTATGCTTTAGCCTGCGAAAAGACTTCGAATGAATTATCCTGTCCCTATCCCTTTGAAATTCAGTGCGTACCTGGCATAACTCAATAGGTGTAAGCCTCCCTTTACTTTCGCTACTTAGCGTCGCAAAGGGCGATAAAATCATTTTTTCGAATTCTTCGGTTTGTTGCCTAATCACGTTCTTCGCCTCCTTTTAAGAAAACAAAAGGTCCTGATGCAAGCGTATACCTCTCTCATCAGAACCTTTCTGCCAAAAACACTAATCCTCAATGTATACGGCTTTGGTTCCGTTACATAACTAGTTTTTTTAAACTATCTCTGCCCGCCTGCCTCAAGCTTCCCGGCTTTTGTCTCAAGTATCCTCGCCTGGGCTGCGGCCAGCCTTGCGATCGGCACTCGGAAAGGTGAGCACGACACATAATCAAGCCCGATATTGTGGCAGAACTCAACTGAACTGGGATCTCCGCCATGCTCGCCGCAGATACCAAGCTTAATATTCGGACGCGCCTGTCTGCCTAATTCAACTGACATTTTCATAAGTTTTCCAACGCCGTTCTGATCGATTCTGGCAAACGGATCGCTTTCAAAAATCTTCTTGCTGTAATAGTCCTCTAAGAAGGTACCAGCGTCATCCCTTGAAAATCCAAATGTCATCTGAGTCAAATCGTTTGTTCCAAACGAGAAGAACTCCGCTTCAACAGCTATTTCATCAGCAGTCAAAGCTGCTCTTGGAACCTCGATCATCGTTCCGACCAGATAGTCAAACTTTATTTCGTACTCTTTTATGACCGCTTCTGCAGTTTTAACCACTATGTCTTTTACATATTTGAGCTCTTTGACTTCTCCGACAAGAGGAATCATTATTTCAGGTAATATTTTGACTCCGTCCTCTTTGACCACTTCAATAGCGGCCTCCATTATTGCGCGTGTCTGCATCTCGGCGATTTCAGGATAAGTAACGGCCAGTCTGCATCCGCGATGTCCAAGCATAGGGTTGAATTCATGAAGGCTTGTGACAACCGCTTTAAGATCCGCAAATGTCATACCCATGTCCTTAGCAAGGGTTTCAATCGAAGCGTCGTCATGCGGTAAGAACTCATGGAGAGGCGGGTCAAGCAGACGAATAGTGACCGGTCTTTCACCCATTGCCCTATATATCCCTTTAAAGTCCGATTTCTGCATCGGCAACAGTTTGCTCAGAGCGACTTTTCTTTGTCCCTCTGTGCGTGCGACTATCATCTCTCTCACGACAGGTATTCTGTCCTCTTCAAAGAACATATGCTCTGTTCTGCAAAGACCGATACCTTCGGCTCCGAATTCGATAGCTTGTGCTGCGTCTCTTGGAGTATCGGCATTTGCCCTTACTTTAAGAGTTCTGAATTCATCAGCCCATCCCATTATAATCCCAAAATCACCGGTCAAAGCGGCTTCCTGCGTAGGAAGCGACTCTCCATATACCGCACCTGTGCCTCCGTCAAGCGATATAAAATCGCCTTCTTTGTATGATTTGCCACTGGCAATAAAAACCTTCCCATGTTCGTCTATTTTTATTTCTCCGCAGCCGGCGACACAGCATTTGCCCATTCCTCTTGCTACAACCGCAGCGTGTGAGGTCATTCCTCCGCGAGCGGTTAAAATCCCTTGGGCTGCATACATTCCTTCGATGTCCTCAGGAGATGTTTCCATTCGTACAAGTATAACTTTTAGTCCGCCCTTTGCGGCTTCAACAGCATCTTCAGCTGTAAAATACACTTGTCCTGTGGCAGCTCCCGGCGACGCAGGAAGTCCCTTCGCAATAGGTTTTGCTGCCTTAAGCGCTTTAGGCTGGAATGTCGGATGGAGCAATGCGTCGAGTTGTTTTGGATCAACTTTCATTATAGCTTCTTCTTTTGTTATCAAACCTTCATCCACCATATCTGAAGCTACTTTTAAAGCGGCGGCGGCAGTACGCTTGCCGTTACGAGTCTGAAGCATGAATAACTTACCTTTTTCAATGGTAAACTCCATGTCCTGCATATCACGGTAATGGTTCTCAAGCTTATCCGCGATATTTGAAAATTCCTCATGAATTTGAGGCATAGTCCCTTTAAGCTCGTCAAGCGGCTGAGGCGTTCTGATTCCAGCCACCACGTCCTCGCCCTGCGCGTTCATCAAAAACTCGCCGTAAAGTTTTTTCTCTCCGGTAGATGGATTTCTCGTGAAGGCGACGCCTGTTCCGCAATCATTACCCATATTGCCGAATACCATTGCTTGAACGTTTACTGCTGTACCCCAGTCGCTTGGAATGTCGTTCATTCTTCTGTATACAATGGCTCTCTGGTTATTCCATGATCTAAACACAGCCTTTACTGACTCAAGAAGCTGCGCTTTCGGATCCTGAGGGAATTCAGTCCCTTTTTCCTTAAGGTACATAGCCTTAAATCTTAAAACAAGTTCTTTTAAGTTATCGGCTGTCAAGTCGGTATCGAGAACCGCCCCATTTTCTTCTTTAACATGCTCAAGAATTTTCTCAAACTTAGCTTTTTCGACATCCATGACAACGTCTGAAAACATAGTTATAAACCTGCGATAGCTGTCATATGCGAATCTCTCATTTTTGGTAAGCTTGGCTAATCCTTTGACGGCGATATCGTTTAAACCAAGGTTCAAAATTGTATCCATCATGCCTGGCATTGAAGCCCTTGCACCGGATCTCACCGATACAAGAAACGGATTCTCCATATCCCCGAATTTCTTACCGGATATGCTTTCTAGTTTGCCCATAGCGTCATAGATCTGATCGACGATCTCTTTGGCTATTGTTTCGTCATCCTTGTAATACTTTATACAGGCTTCAGTAGTGATTGTGAAACCCTGCGGAACCGGCAATCCAAGATTAGTCATCTCGGCTAGGTTTGCGCCTTTACCACCTAGCAGAGATTTCATCCCCGCATTGCCTTCACTGAATAGATAGACGTATTTCATGCTTTTCCTCCTAAAATATGTATTTAAATTTTAAAGACCATACATAAATTATTGTACCCATAAGTCCCCAAAACCACATATATCTTATACAATTTAGAGGCTGTGGTCAATGTTTTTTTGGTAAAGTTCGAATATTTGAACCATTAAAACTGTCAGTACGCAATATAATCGATTTTAGCGTTAAAATTAAAATTCAAAAATCGCTTCCCGTATAATTTCCGAAACAGTAGGATGCGGAAACACAATTTCCTTTATGTCCATTATTCTCATTTCAGTTTCAATCATTATTCCCGCGCCAAAAATAATCTCAGATGCATTGTTTCCAATCATGTGAGCGCCTATAAGCTTTTTATACCGTCTATCCGTCAATATTTTGCACATCCCGTCCCCGCCCTCATTTTCAGCCATATATCTGCCGCTATATTTCATAGAGAGCTTTGCGGTATCAAAATCTATGCCGTTTTCTCTGGCTGTCTCTTCAGTATGACCCACTGCCGCTACTTCGGGATTTGTATAAATGACCGACGGGATGGCGTCATAGCGCATTATATCTTTTTTCCCAAGCATATTGTTGACACAGACCTCCGCTTCGCGATACGCCGCATGCGCTAACATAAAGTGCCCGGTTACGTCTCCTGCCGCATAAACCTCGGGTAGATTGGTCTTCCCCCTGCTATCCGTCTTTACTTTACCATTTTCGACCTCAACACCAATATTTTCAAGTCCGATTCCTTGAGTTGCAGGCTTTCTTCCAACACTTAGCAAAATCTTGTCCGCAAATACCTCAAATACCTCATCGTTTAACTCGTAAAATAAGCTTTTTTCGCCTAGGGAAGACACCTTGGAATTCAATTTGAACTCGATGCCTTTTTTGCGGTAATTTTTCATAAGTATCGATGATATCTCCAAATCAATATTGCCGCCGATTCGGTCAAGCATTTCAATTACTATAACCTTAGCGCCTGCAGAATTGAAATATGAAGCCATTTCAAGCCCTATAACCCCGCCGCCTATAACAACAAGAGATTCAGGTACGTTTTTTATATCGAGTATTTCTTTGCTGGTCAGCACATAACCACTGCTTAAGCCTTCCTTTAGCCCCGTTATCCTGGGCATTATCGGCGTTGATCCCGTGGCAATCAGAAGCCTTTTCCCTGTATGGGAGGAAGCTTCCGTCTTAACAATATATCCTTCCGAATCCCTACCTGCTATATTGCCAAATCCATTGATTATAGTAACATTGTTTTTTTTGAGCTTTGTTTTGACAGACGCGACAAGGGATTTCACAATCCTGTCTTTTCTTTCGATTACAGCGCAATGATTAATGCTTATATCTTTTGTAAATACGCCATATTTTTCGCCTTCTTTGGCGGTATCGTAAACTTTTGCCGAATAAAGCAGGGTCTTTGTCGGTATGCATCCTTCGTTTAAACATACTCCACCAATTTCGTTTTTTTCAATTAGAAGGACGTTTAATCCGGCATTCCCTGCCCTTTCGGCAGCAATATATCCGGCAGGCCCGCCTCCTAATATTATAAGATCATAAATCATATAGTATTCTCCCATTTTAGAATTCTTCGATTTCGCCGCTATAATCCTTAATTTACAATAAGAGCTGTAAAATTCTCAAGATTGCTCTTAAGATGCTTTAAAAATCTCGCAGCCGGAGCTCCGTCAAGCGCACGATGATCAAAAGTCAACGACAGCCCGATTGCCGGATAGTATTTATATGTACCATTTTCCTCACGGACTTTCCAGTCAATCGACCCTATGCCCAGTATTCCGGTTTGCGGCGGATTGATAACAGGTGTAAAGGATTCGATTCCTAGCGTACCAAGATTAGTTATAGTAAAGCTTGCACCCTTTAAGACATCAGGGCTAACGGCGCCATCAACGCACATTTTTGCCAGCTCTTTGGCTTTTTTTGAAATATCTTTAAGCGACAAAAGATCTGCATTAAAAATAGTAGGTACCATCAAGCCTTTTTCAGTGTCAACCGCTACTCCGATATGCACATGCCTGAATGTTTTTATAGTGTCTCCTGTGAGGTGAGCATTCAATTCCTTATGGTGAAGAATTGTACGGGATATAGCAAAAAGCATCATATCATTTATTGTTATGGCTTGTGATTCCGGGGAGCTCAAATTATCCTTAAGCTTTTTTCTCAGGGCAAGAATATCTGTCGCATCAAATGAAGTATTTAGCGTCAACTGAGGTATTCCTGACAATGAAAGCTGCATTGCGCCGGCAATTACTTTTCTTATGTTTGAAAGCTTTGTTTCAGAAAATTCCGGTATTTGCGAAATGGCAAGGACATCTTTTCTGTTCGTTTGAATCAAATCCTGCGTAGTTATCCTGCCGCCTAATCCTGTGCCTTCTAGTATTGAAGAATCCACTCTTGTCAATTCATCTTTCGCAGCATAGGTAAACACCGGAGCGCTATCGTGTGCCTTTTCGATATCCCGTTCTATTATTCTGCTATAAGGACCTGACGGAGCAACTGTTTTTATATCTACTCCAAGTTTTTCAGCTATTTTCTCAGCCCTGGGAGAAATTCTCAACACATCGCTGTAATCGTCCGATTCAGATTCTTGCAAGACGGATTCAGATTTGTTTTCTGAAGAATTTTCAATATGTATTACTTTTTCTTTATCTGTGTTTGCAACATCTTTAGTCGTATGCTTATACGTGCTTTGAGTTCCAAAACCTACATCGCTCGCTGCTTCGGCAGCTATTACGCATACATTGCTAAGTACCGCAACATCGTCTCCTTCGTTATAAAAAATGTCAAGAAGCGTACCGTTAACCCTTGCTTCTTCCTCAAACGAAGCTTTGTCAGTTTCATATGAAAAAAGAATATCTCCTTCTTTTACCGTGTCGCCTTTTGATTTATACCACTTTGTGATGACACAGCTTTCGACAGACTGCCCTTGCCGAGGCATTATAACCGGCACAACCATGTTAACCTCCTTATGTATGTTTAAATCAAAAAAATGTTAATTAAAAACATAAGTTTGCAACTCATAAAATTATACTATCATAAGACTTATCTATATTCAAATGTATACGAACAATTTCAAGCCTCTAACCTCACACCCCTAACCTGTTCCTCCTTAAATACTCATTCGGGGTAAAATTGTTCTTCGACACATGATTCTTCAAAGGTAGTATCTTTTCGTGTATAGCATCAATAAACCAATCCGGCTGCGGGAAGAAATGATCTTCCAATTCATAGGCGGGAGTAATCCAGTTTCGCGATCCTATAACCACGGGCGGAGCGTCTAAGTAATCAAAAGCCAGTTCGCTTATTGTCTGCGCCATATCCTTAAGATGCGATCCCCTCTCACATGCATCCGAGGCAAGCAATATGCGCCCTGTCTTTTTAACCGATTCTATGACCTTTCCATAGTTAAATGGCACAATTGATCTGGCATCAATAACCTCAGCGGATAAGCCATGATTTTCTTCAAGTATCCTTGCAGCTTCAAGAGCACGATAAAGAGTTGCTCCTACAGTTAAAAACGTGATGTCCTTACCCTTCTTTTTGACATCCGGTTCTCCAATCACCACTTCATAGTAGCCTTCAGGCACTCCTCCTTCATGGAACATTTCGCCTATATCATATAGTCTCTGACTCTCAAAATATATAACAGGATCTGTACCCATAAGGGCGCTGTTCATAAGCCCTTTCGCATCATATGGGGTTGCCGGAAACACCACTTTTAAGCCCGGTATGTGGGCCACCAGCGAACTCCAATCCTGCGAATGTTGTGCCCCATACTTTGAGCCAACCGAAACCCTTAAAACCACAGGCATTTTAAGCTGCCCGGCACTCATAGCCTGCCACTTTGCAAGTTGATTAAAAACCTCATCCCCTGCTCTTCCTAAAAAGTCGCAATACATAAGTTCCGCTATGACCCTGCCGCCTTCAAGTGCATACCCTACGGCAGAGCCGACAATAGCTCCTTCTGATATTGGCGAATTAAACAGTCTGTGATAAGGCAACGCTTCTGTAAGCCCTCGATATACAGCAAATGCTCCTCCCCAATCCCGGTTTTCTTCCCCATATGCTATCAAAGAGGGGTCAATATAAAATTTATCAAGTATTGCTTCAAAGATTCCGTCCCTTAACTGGTACATTTTGCTTTTCGGAACGGGCTTACCGTTTTCCTCTCCTGCTCTTGTTTTCTTCTTGATCTGTCGTAATCTCGGGTTTTCTTCCTTCGAAATAAGCGTTTCACATTCTGCTTCATCCATTTTTTCGCTTCTTTGATTGGAAAACATAAAATTCTCAACTAAAGCCGGATTGCTAAAAAGATCCATTCTAGGCGAGATTTTATCATTAATAGCTAATTTGAAAACATCTCTGATAATATTTCCTACATCCTGAGCAATATCTGCAAAATCTGCTTCTTTTGCAATATTCGCATTTATCAGGCTGCTTCTGTAAGAGAGCAATGAATCCTGCGCAATCCAAGCGTCAATTTCATCTTTTGTCCTATATGTCGAGGCATCAGAAGGAGAATGTCCTGAAAACCTGTATGTAAGCGTATCAAGCAGAACAGGTCCTTCCTTTTGCTTAAGAATTTCAAGCTTTCTTCGCATAGCGTCTATGACTGCCAAAGGGTTGTAGCCATCAATTCTTTCTGCATGCATCTGCTCCGGATTGACACCCGCACCGACTCTTGCAAGAATGTCAAATCCCATTGTTTCGCCGCAGGTCTGACCTCCCATGCCGTAAGAGTTATTAAAGAAGTTTATAATAAGGGGCAATCCTCCTCTATAATCGCCTTCCCATAATTTTTTATACTGATCCATTGTAGCCATGCACAAAGCTTCCCAGACGGGACCGCACCCCATCGAAGCATCTCCTATATTGCCGATAATAATTCCCTTTTTACGATTGATTTTTTTGTAAAGCGCAGCACCTACCGAAATGTCAGCAGAACCTCCCACGATAGCATTATTAGGATATATTCCAAAAGGAATGAAAAAGGCATGCATGGATCCGCCTAGCCCCATTTGAAAACCAGTCTTTTTTGCAAAAATCTCCGCCAATGTACCATAGAGCAAAAAGTATGCAGCCATTTCCTTAACACTGTCAAACTTTTTGATTCCCTCAGTAGCCTTAAGAACATCACCATCCATATAAAGCTCCATTACCTTAAGCAGTTCATCATTTTCCATTTTTTGAATGGCAGCGAGTCCCTTGGCTATTATCTCACCATGACTTCGATGAGAACCGTAGATGTGATCATCTTTGTCAAGAAGATACGCCTGCCCCACCACTGCCGCTTCCTGCCCTATCGAAAGATGAGCAGGCCCCGGATGCTCGTACTTTACGCCTTTGTACTCACCGGTAGTTTTGACCAAATTAAGCATCGTTTCAAACTCGCGGATAATTGCCATGTCGTTGTAAATTCTCAAAAACTGCTCATTGGTGAAACTCGACTTTTCTTCTTCTACGGTCTTTTCATATTGATTAACCGGAATATCTCTAAACTTGATTTCACCTTTTTTTCTTAATTCAGCAGGGCTTATAAATTGTGCTTTAGGCATGATAAATCCTTTCATAATGTTCACAAAAATAGTGTTAATACTTAACATATTCCAAGCAAATATTATCATTAATGATTGTGCATGTCAATATAATAAATCAGGAAAGCAATTTAAGAACAGTGAATTCCGGGACCCCTATTTTATTAAGCAGTATCTCTTATTTTTTAGATCGTTGACAAAAACGGTCATATTCGTTTATTATAAAAATGTTGCTTTGACTATTACTGATTAGCACTTAAACGGAGGAAATAACATGTCGAATTCGATTGATGTAAAATCAAACTTTATCTTAAGCATTATAAACAAAGACCTTGAGGAAGAAAAAAACAACGGGTTTATTCACACCCGTTTCCCTCCCGAACCTAACGGTTATCTTCACATCGGACACGCCAAGGCGATTCTTTTGAATTATAATATAGCAAAATTGTATAACGGCAAGTTTAATCTGCGTTTTGACGACACAAACCCTCTAAAAGAAGAACAGGAATTCGTTGATTCAATAATTGAAGATATAAAATGGTTAGGGGTTGATTGGAACGACCGCTTATTTTTTTCCTCGGATTCATTTGATGTCAAATTCGAATTTGCCCTTAGACTTATTAAAGCAGGTCGAGCTTATGTATGCGACCTTAGTGCCGAGCAAATCAGAGAATTAAGGGGCGCACTCACAGCACCCGGTCAAGACAGCCCGTACCGAAATCGATCAATCGAAGAAAATCTAGACCTTTTCAATAAAATGCGTAACGGTGAATTCCCGAATGGCAGCCGTGTGCTTCGTGCCAAGATCGATATGTCTTCTGGAAATCTTAATATGAGAGATCCGGTTCTTTACAGAATTCTACATGCTCACCACCACAGGACTAAAGACAAGTGGTGCATCTATCCTATGTACGATTTTGATCATCCATTCACAGACGCAATGGAGGGAATCACACATTCCATGTGCTCCATTGAATATAGCGATCACAGACCGCTTTACGACTGGATTGTTGCCAACGCATACGAGCTGATGCCGGAATACGTCAAGTGTTTATCCCGCCAGATCGAATTTGCACGCCTTAATATTACTTATACCGTTATGAGCAAACGCAAGCTGCGCCGCCTCGTAGAGGAAGGTTATGTCTGCGGATGGGATGATCCCAGAATGCCTACTATAGCCGGACTTCGCCGTCGAGGTGTTACTTCTTCCGCAATAGCCGACTTCATCGAAAATGTTGGAGTAGCAAGAGCAGACAGCACCATTGATATATCTTTATTTGAGCATTATATTAGAAAAGATCTTGAATCCACAGCTAATAGAGTTATGGTTGTGCTTGAGCCGCTAAAAATAGTCATCACCAACTGGCCGGAAGGTAAAACAGAGTTTCTTGAACTTGAAAATATGCCCGACGATACAAATGCAGGCACTCGCCATATTCCATTTAGTCGAACAGTATACATAGAGCGCGAAGATTTCATGGAGAATCCTCCAAAGAAATTTCATAGACTGGCTCCCTATGCAGAGGTCCGCCTTAAAGGCGCATATGTTATAAAATGCGAAGAAGTCTTAAAAGACAATGACGGTAACATAACGGAGCTTCGCTGCACTTATGACCCTCAAACCAAAAGAGGGGAAGATACAAGCGGAAAGAAGGTCAAAGGGGTTATACACTGGGTCGCAGCTGATCATGCAGTTAAAATTAACGTCCGACTATACAACAATTTATTTTCAAAGGAAAATCCAGACGACACTGAAGGTGAAGACTTCATCAACAGTATAGATCAGACTTCATTGATTACGATAGACAATGCACTTGCCGAACCATCTGTTGCCGCTGCTTTACCGGGAAGCCGATTCCAGTTCATGCGCAAGGGATATTTCTATCATGATCCGGTTGATGCTGCTGATGGGAAAATTGTTTACAACCGGATAATCGGTCTGAAAGATTCATGGGCTAAAATAAAATAGGAACCCGTCAATATAATACTGTCTGTTTTGCGTGTAAAAAAGCAAGAAGATTTTTTTGCAGAAAACATATGCCACTAAGGAGCAACATGCATTATCATCAGGGCATGCATGTAATGCTTGAATTTTGAGACAAAAATAAGGAGATTATGAGAAATGCCCAGTGAAGCTTTAATGACTTTTCCTGTAGCAAAGAAAATCGATGATGGAATTAAATACTGGATACTCACAGCTTATGCAATCGCATTAATAACTCTAGGTCTATTTATGGATTATCATATTGATATACATAAAGGAATAATTTCTATTCTACGTTCTCCCGGTGTTCTCCTTACTGATTATATGGTTGTAGGTGGCTTAGGAGCAGCCTTTATCAACAGTGGTTTAGTAGCTTTAATCGGTCTTGCCTTAGTCAGGCTTGCAAAGCTGAATATCACCGGACCAATTATTGCAGCCATCTTTACCATGGCAGGATTTGCTTTATTCGGCAAAAATATATTAAATATATGGCCTATTTTTGTCGGAGTATATCTTTATGCAAAGGTTAAAAAGGATACCTTCGGAAAATATATTTTACCCGCCCTCTTCGGAACTACTTTAGCACCTATGGTGAGCCAGTTCGCGTTGGGTTTCTATTTTGTTCCGGTTGTTGGAATTATATTAGGAATTTTTTTTGGCGTTTTAACAGGCTTCATACTTTCGCCCTTGGCCACCCATATATTAGGATTCCATAAGGGATATAATATATATAATATCGGTGTTACCGGCGGATTTGCCGGAACAGTATTTATGGCATTATTCCGTGGACATGGTCTACAGAGCGAGCCTATCCTAATTTGGGGCGAAGGGTTCAATTTAACTCTTATCCCAATATTCACAATCTTTTTTGTGTCAATGATAATACTCGGTATTTTCCTTGATCCCAATTCTTTTAAATTTATAGGCAAACTATTCAGCAATACCGGTGTGCTTGTAACTGATTTTACCGAACTGAACGGTTTCGGAGTAACTTTTGTCAATATGGGGTTAGTCGGTCTCATAGGAATTTTATATATAACATTGACTGGCGCTGACCTTAATGGGCCAACCTTAGGGGGACTCCTTACCATGGTAGGATTTGGAGCATTTGGAAAACACGTTAAGAATATTATTCCCATTTTGCTAGGCGTATATATTGGCACTATGCTTCAAAAATGGTCTCCTTCTGATCCGGGTGCAATTTTGGCTGCTCTTTTCGGTACCACTTTGGCGCCTATAGCCGGTACCTTCGGACCTTTCGTCGGAATACTTGCTGGTTTTATCCATTTGTCCGTTGTTATGAATGTGGGTTTTCTCCATGGAGGAATGAATTTATACAACAATGGGTTTGCGGGAGGTATTGTAGCAGCGGTGTTTATAAGTGTGCTTGGCGCATTTATCAAAATTGATAGGTAGATATATTTCAAGGAGATGAGCAAATGAAGAAAGATTTAAGAAAAATCAACGGTATTATAAGTGAACTTATAGCAAATGCCATCAACGCAGGAGCCAGAAATATCAAATCTACGGTTGAAGATACCGGTGAGGAGATCATCATCACCGTCAATGACGACGGAAAAGGAATGAACGACAAGAAACTGGGCGAAGTAAGGACAACATTGAACATGCCAAGACATATCGAGTTGGAAGAGTATTACGGAGAACTAACCGGACAAAGTTTAAGATATCCTGGTCTTATTATGGTGTCCATCATGACCGATCGAGCAGAAATTACCACCGAGTTAGGTAAAGGAACAACGATCACTGTTTTCCGCAAAAAGAATTAAAGACAAGAAAGCAACAGTCTCCGTCCCTAGTGCTTTATTAAAATCCATCATTTATGAACAGATCTTTTCTTGTGAACAATCTCTCCGCAGCCAAAGCTTTTCCTGTTAATTTAACCTTCTTTAAAAGATGCAGCTGCTTAGGCGTTGAAAAGCCGGTAGCCAACTGAGAGAGGGATTGTATATCACATATTAAATCAGCATCACTTAGGCTTTTTGTAACTTCTAAACTGCCATTACCCCATGATAAACAGTATTTTCCGCTATTTTTACTTAGAAATTCATCAACTACTTCAATTACGATATCCCCTGAATGCTCAGGAGCTTCGAGTAGCTCAAGGCACTTCTTTACGTTTACGATGCGGTTCATGCCATTAGTCAATTCTTGACATTCAATAGAATATGGCTCCGGAAACAGTAGTTTAAGATCGATGAACTCGGGAGCTCTCCACTTTACATTTCGATATTGCGGCGCATGTCCTGCTATGAAAGAAAAGATTCCACTCAAGGCTTCAAAATCCAGCCAAATCAGTTCATTAATAACCATGTCTTTATTTTCGAATGTTTTTTTATTTACATTGTATTTAATGTAACCGGCAGGTTGATTGTCAGAATTATACAATGCATATATGTAGACATTGTCCTTAAATGGATCTTTATCAAAAAATCTGTCCCATCTGTCACTATTTCTTACTAAAGCAAGATTCTTGTCTTTTATGAATGAATTATAAATCTTCTTTATATCGTTAGTATCTTCCTTAGGCAAATAAAGTTTAAGATTTTTACGATCTTTGAAGGTTTTAAACGTTTCTATCGGTATGCTATAGTTCTTAACCTTCATATTTACCTCATAGCCGAATTTACGGTAATACACATGCGAAAATGGGTATAAATATGAAAACACATCGCCTTTTTCGTACATCTCCTCCATACAATATGCCATAAGTTGTTGTGCGTATTTTTTGCCTATTTCCTCAGGTAAAGTAGCAACACCACCTATGCCCGACAAAGGCACGACTTTTCCGTTAAATGTCGATTCAAACGGCAGAATTTCCAAACAAGAACACATTTTACCGCTTTCATCAAACACAGCCCTGCAAGTCTTATATGATTCATCATCCTTTCTTTCCTCTCCTTGAGATGCTGCGAAATCACTGTTAAAAGCAAAAGCTATAGATTGGATTTTCGAGGCGATAATTTCTTCGTTGACAGATATAGGTCTTATTTCCATTTTTAAGCACCTCTTTCAAATGATAAAGTATCTTCTATTATACTCCAAGTTAATTGACAGCTTCAAATCAGATATTTATTATAAAAAGAAGCATTAGGATCCATCCTAAGTGCTTTTTATTTATTTGAAAGAAACAGAATAGGGTGTATAATACATGATGTGTTCTTAATTTGGCCGAAAGGAAATGATTCGTTTGCTTCCTCGCACTCATAGGCAAATAGGCAAGCTGGTATTTAATGTGGTTCAGAAGGAATATTGCATAAGCTTAAAAAGAATCGCTTTGGAATATGGTTCTATTAAACCGGACATACACCCGAGTTTTAAATCTATACCTCATACAAAAACTCGATCTTTTGGTATCGTTAAGGATTTGATATTCGACTTGCTCGACAAACCCATACCTCTTACTAAAAGAGAAATGAGAAAATTTTCAACGAAACTAGGTATAGTACTGCATTTTCTATCGGATTATTTTTGTTATGTTCATAATAATGGAACAGATGAGTCGCTTCGAAAACACTACTTATATGAGCGTAAGCTTGCAAAAAGACTTATAAAACATAACTGGCCAAATAGATATGCTGATTTATGGGAAATCCCATCGGAAATACCTTTACATACCGCTCAGGAATTGGTCGAGTATATAGAAGCTATGCATGAAAGCTACTTAGGCCGTCCTCAGCATCTATCCGTCGATATACGCTTTTGTCTTGATGTATGTACTACGATTGCATCGGCAATAGTTATCAATCGCTTTGTAAGTTCAATAACCAAACAAACCTTACTTACAGGTTGATATCCTATTAGTAATTTTGTTTAGTTGAAAAAGAGGTCGAAAAGTTTACAATGGTTATAGGTACGTGCAAAGCTATTTTACGCATCGACGGAGCTTTTTCACTCAAAGACAAAAGGCGCACGTTAAAGAGTGTTCTTGAACGAATTAAATCCAAATTCAATGTTTCCGCCGCAGAGATAGACAAAAACGACGTATGGAATATTGCTGTTATCGGTATAGCATGTGTATCAAACGATGCAGGCTATACCGATGGTTTGCTGCAAGCTGTTGTCAACTTTCTCGATAGTGATCCACGAATAGAAGTGATAGACTGTACAACCGAAACTATTCATCTTGACTGACAGCCTATCTTGTAATCACGCTCTCGAAAGGTTCGATATTTTTCCTTCTTAGCCTCATCGAATTATAAACCACATTAATAGAGCTCGCAAACATCGCAATCATACCGATCAACGGATGTAAAAGTCCAAAAGCAGCAAGTGGAATAGCCAATACATTATAAAACCATGCCCAGAAGTAATTTTGTTTTATTTTTATAAATATTCCTCTTGAAAGCTTTATAGCCGAGATAACCCCTCCGATATCACCTCTTATCAGTGTTACGTCAGCCGCTTCTATGGCTATTTCCGTTCCGGTTCCGAGAGCTATACCCACATTTGCTTGCTTCAGTGCAGGAGCATCGTTTATACCATCTCCTACCATTGCAACCAGCCCAAATTCCTTTTGAAGCCTTATTATTTCGTTTACTTTACCATCAGGTAAAACTCCCGCCACAACATGTGTTATGCCCGCAGCTTTAGCGATAGCCTCCGCTGTTCTTCTGTTATCACCTGTTATAAGTGCGGTTCTGATACCCATTTGCTCAATCCGTGCAACTGCTTTAGCTGAGTCAGCCTTCAACTCATCGGCAACGGCTATAAGACCCGATAGTTCATTGTTTAACCCTACGAGTATGATTGTTTTAGCCTGATCTTCGAATTCTGTAATATATTCTTTGGCCTTTGTAACGTCAATTCCGGATTCCATTATATAATTTACACTGCCCACTAAAACGTCGACATCATCGATACTTCCCTTTATTCCCTTTCCTGTTACTGCCTTGAAATCCTTGATTTTCCCTAAAACTTGCCCATTTCGCTCAACAGCTTTAGCTAAGGCCTTAGCCAGCGGGTGCTCTGAACCTGCCTCAAGGCTGGCTGCATAGTATAAAACCTTTGAATCATCAAGCCCGTCAAAACTCTTAACATCCGTCACTTCCGGTTTTCCGTTAGTCAAAGTGCCGGTCTTATCAAACGCTATCATTTTTATATCTTTCAGTGTTTGTACGGCTTCGCCGTTACGTATCAGGATTCCTTTTTCTGCGCCCATTGCGCTCCCAACCATTATCGCGGTAGGAGTGCCGAGTCCTAAAGCACAAGGGCAAGCAATCACCAGTACCGATGTTGCCGTTATAAAAGCTAACATAAGCGGCGACATATGATTATTAACCCAAGGAAGATATTGAGATGCCCATGTAATTATAGACATATGAAAATGGGGAAACAGATTGAATGATACAAAAGTAAAGAGCGTCAAAGTAATTACTCCAGGCACAAAATACCCGGTTATTCTGTCCGCGAATTCCTGTATCGGTACTTTTGAGCCTTGACACTCCTCCACCATTTTCACGACCTGAGCCAGAAAAGTATCCTTACCAATTTTTGTAGCTTTCACTTTAAGCAGACCATGCGTGTTTATTGTAGCCCCTATGACAGGGCTTCCCACGTGTTTTTCAACAGGCATAGACTCGCCCGTCGCTAAAGATTCATCCACCTGACTGTAGCCTTCTATAACCACGCCGTCTGTAGGAATCTTCTCACCCGGCCTTATTATCATTACGTCACCGATATTCAGGTCTTTCACTTCAATTTCATGTTCTATTCCGTTACGAAGTATTTTTGCGGTTTTTGCACCCATTTGAATCAACTTACGAACAGCTTGCGAGGCTTTGCCTTTCGCACGCGCTTCAAGATATCGACCGATAAGATGGAATGTTATAATACTGGTAGATAATTCGATAAAATCATGTACCGGAAGAAAAAATCCTAAAAGTCCAACAAGAAAAGCAGGGACGGTACCTAAAGTTACAAGGACGTCCATATTCGCCCTGCCATTTTTTATTGCCATAAAGCTTGCTTTATGAACATGAAGTCCCGTACCGAATATAATCGGCAACCCTAAAATTGCGGAAATAAAGTAATGTCCGGGTACAGGAACTACGAACATATTAACAAACATAATCGACATGATGGCGCTTGAAAGTACTATTGACACAATCATGTTCTTTTTTGCCTTATTTGCTCTGAGCTCATCCTTATCGACGCTTAAATCCGCATCTGTCTTATCAATCAGTTCATAGCCTGACTGTTTGACTGTCTCTGCAATACTCGTTATCTCTGTGACTTCAGGATCAAATGTGATCGTGACTTTTTCGGCTGCAAAATTAACATTGGCACTCCGCACACCTTGAATCTCTTTGATCGCGGATTCAACGGACATGGCACATCCGGCGCAAGTCATGCCTTTAACGTCAAACGATACGGTTTTGTTTTTGTTCTCTTGAACAACTGCCCCGTATCCTGACTTCTTAATTTCTTCTTCCAACATGGCAGGTGATGTCTTTATCTCATCATACTCAATATAGGCTTTTTCAAGTGGGAAATTTACTAAAACCGACTTTACTCCATCTGCTTTCTTGAGCACAGATTCTACCGTTCTGGCACATCCGGCGCAGCTCATGCCTTCTATCTTAATTACACATTTTTCCGTTTGAACAATATCCTGTTTGATATCATCCTTAATTACACCCTTCATTCTCGAGCCCCCAATCTTTATAATACCTAGCTGTTAACTTGGTATTATAAAGAGTATAACAGATTGCTTTTTCTAATTCAAGAATCAAATATATGCGCTCTGTTACAAGATCTAAAGACAAATTATGTTTTAATCTACCCCATACAATATCATAATCGAAATTGCATCCGTCCCATACTGGTCGCCGGTTTCAACTATGCGACCCAAACGGCTCAATTCCGTGTATAGTATCTCTCTGAGCTCTTCTGTTACGCTCAAAGTAATGCCCTGACAGCTAAAGTCTAAAACCTCGATTCCATGTTCATATGCTATATCCCTTAAAGTATCAACCGTCACAATTACGCTTTTTACATTAAGATCTATAGAATTTGTTTCTATGCGTGAGATCTTAGCAGTATAAAGACGCGCTTCCCGAATCTGATCCTTTTCATTTTCTACAGTAACCGCCGCAGGCGTAGGCACTTCGGAAGGAGGTACAAGATTCGCATCATTCTGTACCTTTTCGCTAACTGCTTCTTCTTGTACCGGAGCCGCTTCCATAAACATAGCTTGCTGTTCTTGCTGAGGTTCAGTTTCAAAAATGTTAAAACTAAACCTATCAGTCAAAACACCGAACAAGATCAAGAATATTGCCGCTGCGGCACCCGCCCATTTAATCATACCGGAGAAATTCGTTCTCTTTTTGTCTTTAGTGGTTCTGTTTAGTTCGTCTGCTACTATAGCCCTTCTAAGTTTAACCTCAAAATCATCAGGCAGATCTAGCTGTGAAAGCGTTTTAACCATCGAACCTACTTCCATAAACTCTTGCACCTGCCGACTGCAATCCGAACAATTAGCCAAATGCAGCTCAAACGCAGTTTTTTGATCTGCAGTCAACAAATTATCTATATATTCATTTATAATTGTATTCCATTTTTTACAATTCATCTTACTTTCCATCCTTGCCGATCTCATTGATTAAAGATGTCCTGAGTTCATCTCTCGCACGGCTAATGTAGGATTTCACAGTCCCAAGCGGGATATTCAAAACACTCGCGATTTCATCATAGCTTAAACCATCTATTTCCCTTAACAATATCACTGTACGATATTCTGGCTTTAATTTTGCTATAGCCTTATGCACCGCATTTTTTCTCTCATTCATAAGCACTTCTTCCTCAACAGAAGGTTCATTCGATGCTAATTCCGCTATCTGATTTTTGCTATCTTCGTCATGACCTGCGATCGGTACTATAACTAGCTTTTTCTTGCGAAGGATGTCTATGCAGGCATTATAAGCAATACTAAATAACCATGTTGAAAAGCTACTGTTTCGTTTGAATCCATTTAGAGAGCGATATGCTTTAATAAAAACTTCCTGTGCTGTATCTTCCGCATCCTCCTTGTTTTCAGTCATACGATAACAGTAGTTATAAATCCTTTTTCCATATAATAAAACAAGTTGTTCAAAAGCCGGCATACTTCCGGCTGATGCTTCATCAACCAGCATCGCCTCTTCGCTCATTCCTATCCTCTCGTCAAGACAACAAAAATAAATATAAGAACCAGAGTTCAGAGGCCTGCGAAAAACATGTCTCTGGTTATTAGACGTAAAACTGTCGTAAAAGTTGCTGACAATTTAATATGATATCAATAATTTATCCCTGATAGCTTTTGGTACATAGCGCATAATATCACCCGGTACGGCTTTTCTTTCGTCTAACCGGCAACAATGAACTCTTCATAAGATATACCAAAGTTCCGGCTGTAAGTATAGCGAGAATAATTATTATACCGAAAATTATCCTTAAAAATGAGCCTCTGGCTCCTTCAGCGGCCTGAGCAAGTCCTAAGGAAGGGCTTATTTGCTCTACTGAAACTTCAACCGGAGTGCTTTCGAATTCGAATTCGTTACCATTCTCATCTTCAGCTCTGATTAAAACAGTTAAGGATTGTGTCATCTCAATCATTATATCCGATGATTCAAACATTTGTTGTTCTCCCGGCTTGAATTCGCTTATGCTGCCAATTCTTAAATCTTTGCCTTGAAGCATAACTTCCACATTCCTCAAAACAACATTTCCCTCGTTTCGAATGATACTCTCAACATCGACAGTTCCGGGCGCTAAAAGGCTATTAGGCAAAACACTCAAGCTGACTGTCACAAGCGGCTTGCCTTCGGTCACATTTGCGGGAATTAACATTTCTCCTGCCCGATACCGGAAGATTGTCATATTGGCTGCTTCTTTCGCAACGAGAATCGGATTGCTTACCCTATCACGGCTCAAATCCAAATTAACGGTGAATTGCTCGATATCGCCCGGTTCCATTCTTTCCAAACGGGCTATGATTCCCACTCCCAATTCCTCGATTTCTATTTCAACGAGTGCAACATTGCCTATATTTCTTATAGTGTAACGCAATACAGGCTGAGGATCGTTAACCACTTCCCTTTCAATTTCAACCAAAGCTTGTAATTCCGATATTGTAAAGTTACCAAATGCTTCAATCGGTTCCCGTATGCCTGTTGCCTGTCCTCTTACTCTTAACTCATATAATCTTTCTGGCTCAAGTAGTGTATTGTAATTGAAGGAAATTTCTTCCCCGGGCATAAGTCGCCTTATTATTTGAATTATATCATCATTCCAGTCTAAAACCTCTATATCAAGAATCGCAACCTCGCCCGTATTCTTAATCTTCAAATCTAATGTGACCTCGTATTGGTGCGGCAAATATAAAACATCAGGTACTACTGTCAATTCTAATGCACTGGCAGGTGTTCGTTCAGAAACTTCAACCTGCAACGCCGTTTCGTAAAACGGTTGAATCACTGGCAATTGAGTGAATGGATCAATATATGTTAAAATTATATGGCCTTTTGTAGTTTCGTGTAATACAAATGATTTAGTGAGTATTACAGTCTCCCCGACATCAAGAATAGGTATTTCACCAATCACTCCCAAAATACTATCCGATACTAAAATATTATTTATGGGTACATTGCTAAGTGATGTTACTTCAGCTTCAAATTCTACGCTTTGTCCTCTGAACACAATTTCATCGTGTCTGGCCCTGTAATTAACACTAAAACCTGTGGCTATAACGGTCTCAATAACCAGAAAGTCTGATACCATCTCTACCCAGGTTTCATTAGTATCAACCGATCTGTACTCAACTCTAAATCTTATAATATGTTGGCCCATTACTCGAGCGTTGAATGTTCTTCCCTTTTCTTGGAGCTTTTGTCCTGCGCCTACAGTGACTTCCAAAGCAAATGAATCCGGAGAACCCTCAAGCCATTCCGTCACTCTGACAACAATGTCACTACCGGTTAAATTGCTAATTGTATGAATGGCATAAAACTCCTCCATAGGTGCAACTTGAGTTTTACTGGCTATAGATGTGAATCCGATCGGATTCTGAGCGAGTACGGGCACAATAGATCCAAATATAAAAAATAACATGCAAATAATAACAATGAACGCAATTGCTCGTTTAAGCAAGTATATCACCCTCCAACTTTATTGTGATACAGTTAATGGAAAAATGAAATCTCAAATATCAAATATCAAGTTTTACCCTATGATAAGCCTTTTTGCCTTTTCTTATCAAGGCGTAACCATCTAAAAAATCTTTTTCAGATAGATTATACTCAATGCTTTCAATAGTTAGCTCATTCAAGTATATGCCTTTCTGGTCAATGAGCCTTCGTCCTTCTCCTTTTGATGTTATAAGCCCTGTAAGCATCAAAATATCGAGTATATTGGTATTTTTTACAAAATCAGGAATTGTTATATTAGTCGTAGGCATTTTCGCGCTTAAGTCGCCGCTTCCCTCAAATAAAGCTTCCGATGCTTTTTGCGACATTTCAGCCTCGACTTGCCCATGCACCAGTTTTGTTACTTCATATGCCAAAACTTTTTTTGCCTCGTTTATTTTCTCATCCCTAAGATTAGCTAAACGCTTAACCTCGCTCATTGGCAGAAATGTAAGAAGCGCTAAACAACTCGAAACATCTGCATCATCGACATTGCGCCAGTATTGATAAAAATCATAAGGACTGGTTTTTTTCGCATCCAGCCAAACAGTGCCGGATTCTGTTTTACCCATTTTCTTGCCTTGACTGGTTGTTAAGAGAGTAAATGTCATACCAAACGCAGGCCTTGACTCGACCTTGCGTATAAGGTCCACCCCGGCTAAAATATTAGACCACTGATCATCGCCGCCTAACTGAAGATTGCATTTGAATTTCCTGTTAAGCTCTAAAAAATCATATGCCTGCATAATCATGTAATTAAACTCAAGAAAAGACAAACCCCTGTCCAGTCTGGATTTGAAGCATTCGGCCGCAAGCATCCTATTAACGGAAAAATGTACGCCTACATCCCTTAAGAAATTTACGTAATTTAGCTTAAGCAACCATTCGGCATTATCAACCATTAAAGCTTTGCCGTCGGAAAAGTCTATAAATCTAGATAATTGCTCCCTGAAAACCGCGGCATTTTTATTTATATCATCTGTGGTAAGCATTTTTCGCATATCGGTTTTGCCGCTTGGGTCACCAACCATCGTGGTCCCTCCACCGATTAAGGCAATAGGTATATGTCCTGCAATTTGAAGATGAGCCATAGCCATAACCTGCAGAAAATGTCCTACATGCAAGCTATCGGCAGTTGCATCAAAACCAATATAAAACACTACCTTTTCTCTAGTAAGAATCTCCTTTATTTCTTCTTGATGAGTGGTTTGAGCTATAAAACCTCGTTCGTACAAAATCTCAAACACATTGCTCATAAATTCTGTTCCTCCCCGTAAGCCTCGCTCATTTCGAGATTGTTATGTCTTTTAGGCGGCCTAACACCATGAAACTGGTAATAATCTACCTTGATTCTCCCATTATAAAGCTTTCTTTTTCTGTCTGATTTACGTCCAAAAAGCCTCTCGAAATTCTCGTTTGACGTCAAAACATAAAACGACCATGTATCGAGTTTGCTGAACACTTCGCCCATCACGCGGTAGAGCTTTTCAGCCGCTACAATCTCTCCCATCCTCTCACCATACGGTGGGTTGCATATAATGCATCCATATTTCCTTTTAGACGACAATTGAGATACAGGAAGCTTATGAAAATCTATATTTTTATCCACTCCGGCTTTCATGGCACTTATTCGAGCTATTTCTAAAACCTTTTCATCAATATCATGTCCTATTAACCTGAAATCCGAGTTCTTTATTGAATCGTACGCTTCATCTACAGCGCTTGTCCAAACTTTTTGCGGTACAAGAGGCCATAGCATTGAATCAAATTTTCTTTTCAATCCGGGTGCTATATTTAAGCCAATTAAAGCTGCCTCAATGAGTATTGTTCCCGTTCCGCAAAACGGATCCAGAAGCGGTCGTTCGGGATTCCAAAAACTTAGCTGAACGAGAGCTGCCGCTAATGTTTCCTTAAGCGGTGCTGCGCTAGTCAATCCACGATATCCCCTTTTATGCAGTCCCATGCCGCTCGTATCTATGGTCAAAGTAGCTATGTCCTTTAGAAGTCCTACTTCGATAGTATATTTAGGTCCGTTTTCCTCAAACCAGCTCTTCTTGTACTTTGTTTTGAGACGTTCGACAATAGCTTTTTTAACTATCGCCTGACAATCCGATATGCTGAATAAAGTCGATTTAATTGATTTTCCAAGAACAGGAAAGCAAGAATCCTCAGGCAGAATGTCCTCCCATGGCAAAGCTTTGGTCTTCTCAAACAGTTCGTCGAAAGTTAAAGCTTCAAACTCGCCCATCTTAACCAAAACTCTGTCGGCTGAGCGAAGCCAAAGATTTGTCCGACAAATTGCTTGTGCATCTCCTTTGAATTCCACTTTGGAGTCTTTTATATTTACATCGTATCCTAAATCTTTTAGCTCACGAGCTACCACTGCCTCAAGTCCAAACGTTGCAGTAGCTATTAAATCAAACAAAATAAACCCTCCTCTGTAATTGCTTTATGATAGCATTTAGGATTTAATATGTCAAAGTTTATGAAAAATCTTTCAAGAATGATAAAATTTCTATAATTATTGTGATGAACTTTGACTAAAATTGATTTATAATATGATTTATTAAGACAAGGAGGAGATTAAATAATGAGAAAAGAATATTTCCCTGAAGTTCCCAAGATATTATATGAGGGTAAAACATCCAGAAATCCCTTATCCTTCAAATACTACAACCCTGACGAAGTGGTAGGCGAAAAGACTATGAGGCAGCACTTAAAATTTGCTGTTGCTTATTGGCACACTTTCGTAGGTGGCGGTAAGGATCCATTCGGAGACGCAACAATAACAAGAGTTTGGGACGAGACACCGGATCAGCTAAGCATGGCTAAATTGCGTATGGAAGCAGCTTTTGAGCTTTTCACAAAGCTTGGAATCGATTACTTTTGTTTTCATGATCGCGATATTGCCCCCGAACTAGACACTCTTTCAAATACTAACAAAATGCTGGATGAAGTAGTCTCATTTGCCAAACAGCTTATGGCGGAAACTAATGTGAAACTTCTGTGGGGTACTGCAAGTCTTTTTGGACATCCTCGTTATGTTCACGGCGCTGCGACATCCTGCAATGCCGATGTGTTTGCATTTGCCGCCGCTCAGACTAAAAAGGCGATGGACGTCACGAATGAATTGAAGGGCGATGGATATACCTTCTGGGGCGGCCGCGAGGGTTATGAGACATTACTCAATACAGATATGAAGCTTGAACTTGATAATCTTGCTCGCTTTTTGAAAATGTCGGTCGATTATGCTCGTAAAATTGGGTTCAAAGGCCAATTTTACATAGAGCCCAAACCTAAGGAGCCGACAAAGCACCAATACGACTTTGACTGCGCAGCGGTACTTGCATTTTTGAAAACATATGGACTTGATAAAGATTTCAAGTTAAATGTTGAAACTAACCACGCGACATTGGCAGGTCACAGCATGCAACATGAGCTGAGATACGCGCGAATAAACAACATGCTCGGAAGCGTTGACGCAAATCAGGGCGACGACCTTTTAGGGTGGGACACCGACCAATTCCCTACCAGCATTTACGGTAACGTGCTTGCGATGTATGAGATACTCAAAAACGGGGGTTTAACGACCGGAGGTCTTAATTTCGATGCAAAAGTACGCCGCGCTTCATTCGAGCCTGTCGATCTTTTCTACGCACACATTGCGGGAATGGATGCTTACGCTAAGGGACTTAAAATTGCTCATCAGATTATCGAAGACGGCGTTCTGGATAAGTTTGTCGAAGACAGATACGCTAGTTATTCAAGAGGCATCGGTGCAGATATTGTTTCAGGCAAGGTAGGTTTTAGCGAGCTTGAACAATATGCTCTTAAAAACGATAAGATAACAAACTCGTCCGGAAGGCAGGAAATGTTGGAATCGCTTCTTAATAGCTATATATTGGAAGTATAAGTCCTGCATTTCGTATGGGAGGATACTCCCATATCTCTATGATAAAACAAAAAAAGCCCTGCAAATGAAATTTTCACATTGCATGGCTTTTTTTATATTTTCTAACCTATCGCGCCAGTCACTTCCTTCATGATCCTATCCGCGATATCAATACATTCCTGCGTGTTTTCATGAGTTATCTCCATAGGGTCCTCCGCCGGATACCTTGCTTCGATGTAAAAAGTATTCAAGAATGCGCTGTCTTTCAAATGTCTGTTGAATCTAGGTTCGAAGCCGGCTGCCCTTCTGCACAGTTTAACTAAGTTGTGCCCCTCATGTAAAATTCCCGTTTTGTAAATCAGATATCCCTTTAGATATTTTTCTGCCGCTTGTTGGCAGTGAAAGCACACTAACGCATTGTCCGCGTCATGTTCAAACAATATTGCGGCTCCTCTTAAATCCTTTCGTGCCATCTCAAACCATTCTCTAAACCTAGTCGAATCCGGCAATCAAGCTCACCCCCGTTCGATATACTATCCCAGCAAAAGTTGACTGATCCTCTTTGTACTTATTCCACTCGTCGCTTAAAAACACCACAATATCAAGATCGGTTTCCGATTCCGTCTCAAGAAGAATTTCCTGCGCAATTTTCCTTTTATCGCCTGCGCTGATAATGATGCAAAGATCGATATCGCTTTCCTTGATAACCATTCCTTTAGCGTAAGAACCGAACAAAATAATATCAATAGGCTCAAAGCGATCTATGATCTGTCGAGCTACATTTTTAATTTCATCTGTGAAATTTATCGCGCCTCTCATAAAATCTTCCACCTCTTCATATATTTTATCATCTTGCAGCTATCATGGCAAACACTTCATATGCGAGCATCAGCATAATAATAATACTTCCGCCAAGCGCCGGAAGCATTTCTACGAAAAGCCTTTTGGGACTTTGCACGATTGCTGCATGCTGAGTCTGTTTATCTCTTGTTTTATGATTATATGCGATAAGACAAGCTACAAAACCGCCCGCTGACAGCAAGCCTATAACAATCCAGACGATCATCCCAACAAACATCATCTGCTCATCATAAACCAGCGGGGGCACATATGCATTTTCTACGTATTGCAGCGCTAAATTCCCCAAAAACATAAAAGTTACTGCTATCGAATTATGTATAAAATGATACAGCATCCCGGTATAGACCGAATCACTTCGGTATACCACATATCCGATAATGATACCCAGCAAAATAAGCACAGGAAAGCTCGCAAAACTCAAATGCAGAAAACCGAACAACACCCCAGTAATCGCTATAGCGGCGACCTTTCCAAGTTTTTCATAAGCTCGCAGCATTATCCCCCGAAACATTAGTTCCTCAAAAACCGACGGAAAAACGCCTATTACAATTATCGCCATAAGGAATTCTGACAATGTAGCGATCGGCGGAAATTGCGGTAAAGCAGGAGTACCTATATGACTTATCAACCAATGCCAGAGCAAATTCAGCGCAATTGACACAGGATAGCCTAAACAAGCCAATCCTGCCACCAACCTAAGTTCATCGGTCTTTACAGGATTGAACCTGAATAATGCTCTATAATCAAAATTACCCCGTACAACATAGATTAAAATCGGCAAGCCAATCACCACAGTCATCAATAACGCCAGCAAAGCTAGAAAAGCCAAAGTTCCCATATTTTCGATATCAAATAGAGAAAAAATGACCCCGCTAAAAATGAGCATTCCAATCAATACCGAAAAATACAGTAAATTACTTTCAAATATCGTTGGATCTCTATTTCGGCTGACAGGAACATCAAATAAGGTTTCTTCATCCATGATGCCTTCACCCCCCTGTTTTGTTGACAGTTTTTAATCATTCTAAATAATAGATATTACCTACGACATTTCTGTGCGCCACATCGAGCATCACATCCCGATCCGGTTTAATGCCGCCTTTTAGAAGTATATCTTTAACCGTATTGTACGCAAGCTGAGGCAAGTTATTCTCCTTGCTCAAATGCGCAAGCAAAACATGAGTAACTCCGCCTTTAACCATTTCAACCAACGCAAAACCTGCATCGGCATTGGATAAGTGTCCCCTTTTACCCAAAATCCGCTTTTTCAAGAATGGCGGATATGGTCCGGTCTTCAACAACTCCAGGTCGTGATTAGATTCAAGTATCACCATATCTGAATTCATTAGCGCGTTGCTTATATCGCTGTTAGTATGTCCAAGATCGGTGGCAATGCTCACCTTTCTTTTCCCGCAAAAAAAACTGAATCCGACGGGTGAAGCTGCGTCATGCGGAATAGAATAAGGCTTTATTACAATATCATTAATGGAAAATGTCTTTGAAGCTTCGAATACCCTTTTATTGCCTGATGAAACCTCTTGCATATGCTTCTCCATCGCAATCCAGGTAGCTTCATTTGCATATATGGGTATATCGAAAGTTCTTGACAGTAGTCCGGCACTTTTTATATGATCAGAATGCTCATGGGATATGAGGATGCAATCCAGATCCCTAGGCGAGATACCCACATGTCTTAAAGCTTCGGTGATCTGCTTACCGCTTTGACCGGCATCGATCAGGATATGTGTGTCGTTGTTTCCTATGTATGTGGCATTACCACTGCTCCCGCTAAATAGCGAGCATACACGATGCTTCATATTTAACCTGCTTCGCAAAATTATCTTGAAGTAAAGTATAGCACATTCCAGGGACAAACAGCAAATGTCGTAATTAACATTCGGAAGAGGAATTCTTATGAGAGAAATACATACTGATATAATAATAGATATGGTCGAAAAGTTATGCATTGATGCATGTTTAATCCCAAGCAACGATGCCATAAAAGCGCTTGAAATTGCACAAAGAATGGAAAATTCGATTCTTGGCAAAGAAGTGTTGAACCAACTTAATAAAAATATCTCGATCGCTAAAGAACTTAAAATCCCCTCATGCCAGGACACCGGCTTGGCAGTAATTTTTCTTGAGATCGGGCAAAATGTGCAAATTATCGGAGATAACTTGTATAAAGCGGTGAACGAGGGTGTGCGTCGCGGATACGCAAAGGGTTTTTATAGAAAATCGGTATTGTCTCCGATCGAGCGAATAAATACCGGCGACAATACTCCTGCCGTTATACATACGGAAATTTGTGATGGTGATCTGCTCCACATAACGGTAACTCCCAAAGGATTCGGAAGCGAAAATATGAGCAGACTTAAGATGCTTACCCCGGCGGAAGGTCTTGCAGGAATTAAAAATTTCGTGCTTGAAACAGTAATTCTTGCAGGTGGAAATCCCTGCCCTCCTATAGTGGTTGGCACAGGAATCGGTGGCACTATGGAAAAAGCGGCCCTTTTAGCAAAAAAAGCGTTGCTTCGCGAAATCGGCAGCAATAATGCCGATGCTTTTCTTGCCGGAATTGAAGCGGAACTGCTTGAGGCGATAAACAGAACCGGGATAGGCCCGCAGGGATTAGGAGGTCTTACGACTGCTCTGGCTGTTCATATCGAAACTTTTCCGACGCATATAGCGGGCTTGCCGGTGGCTGTAAACATTCAATGTCATGCGGTAAGGCACAGCCGAGCTACATTGTAGGCGATGTCGATAAATAAATGTAAATATTTGAGGTGATACGAAATGGATATAATAAAAAAATTATACGCTACTGATATAAAAGGGCTCGAATCGTTAAAATGCGGCGAGCTTGTGCATTTGGAAGGTTTTATTCTAACCGGCAGAGACGCCGCACATAAAAGGATTTTCGATTTAATAAAAAGCGAAACGTCCATGCCTTTTGAAATAAGAGAGCAGATAATATATTATACCGGTCCATGCCCTGCCCCACCCGGACACATAATCGGCTCTTGCGGTCCTACAACCTCATCACGTATGGACTCCTACACTCCGAAGCTGCTTGAACTAGGACTCAAAGGAATGATCGGCAAAGGACCGCGTTCTGCACAAGTCATAGAATCGATCAACAAAACTAAATCAGTTTACTTTGCAGCCACAGGGGGTGCGGGAGCGTTAATAGCTTCTTGTATAAAGAGTTGTTCCATAGTTGCCTTTGACGACTTAGGGCCTGAAGCTGTTTATCGACTTTACGTTCAACATTTGCCGCTTATAGTCGCTGTAGATTCAAACGGTAACAGCATTTACCCTGCTATAAAGTAAGTTTGCTGATAACCCTCGAGTTATCTCGTTCGATACTTCCAATTATCACAAGGCAGCAAAATTCTTACGACCTTTTTCGTCATATCGTATAATATTCGCTCCTAAGCTTACAAGCTTCTCATCAAAGCGTTCGTATCCTCTGTCTATATATTTAGGATTAATTATCTCGGTTACACCTTCAGCCATAAGACCGGCAATCACAAGTGCGGCACCAGCCCTAAGATCCGTCGCCACAACAGGCGCGCCCGTCAACCGATCAACACCTTCAATAATCGCTACTCTGTCCTCTATCTTTACATTTGCACCCATTTTCCTTATTTCATCCAAGTGCCTGAAACGGGATTCCCATACATTTTCCGTAACTACGCTAGTCCCTTGAGCAACGGTCAAAAGCGCAGAAATCGGTTGTTGAAGATCTGTTGGGAAACCGGGGTATGGCAAAGTTTTAATGTTTAGTTTCTTAGGCCTTCCGGTACCTTTAACTCTTATGTAATCCATGCCTTCTTTCACGTGCATGCCAAGCTCGATCATTTTCGCCGTCACTGCCTCAAGGTGCTTCGGGATTACATCCGTTATGTTTATATCTCCTTGCGTGGCCGCGGCTGCTATCATGAAAGTACCCGCTTCAATCTGATCCGGTATGATAGTATATTCGCATCCTGAAAGGCTTTTAACGCCCTTTATTCTTATTATGTCAGTGCCTGCACCTGTAACATTAGCCCCCATACAGTTCAAAAAGCTGGCTAAATCAACAATATGCGGTTCCTTTGCCGCATTGACTATTGTAGTTGTCCCTTCGGCTTTAACAGCCGCCAGCATTATATTGATTGTTGCGCCTACGCTGACAACGTCAAGATACACTTCGCTGCCCACCAGTTTATCGGCGTACACCTTGATTACCCCATGCTCCATTTTTACACTCGCTCCAAGCGATTCAAAACCCTTTATATGCTGGTCAATAGGACGTGCGCCTATCTCACAGCCACCGGGGTATGCGACTTCGCCTTCGCCAAACCTTCCGAGCATTACTCCCAATAGATAATATGAAGCTCGCATGCGCCTTACCATCTCAAAATCGGCTTTACGTTTATTTACTTTACATGGTGTTATGTGTATACGACCGTTTTTTTCAAGCACAACCTTTGAACCGAGTTGTCCCAGTATATCCGCAAGAACTATTACATCGTCGATATATGGGAGATTGTCAATGATACATGTTTCGTCAGTAAGCAGTGCGGCAGGCAGTATAGCAACCGCAGCATTTTTCGCGCCTCCGACTCTAACAGTCCCGACAAGTCTTTTCCCGCCTTTTACCACGAATTTCTCCAATTTATGTCGCCACTCCGCCAAAAACAGAATGACTTTCCTCCTGTCGTTAATCTGCCTTGTAGATTGTTTATCTTATCACAGAAATCAATTATATATTAGTGAAATATTATTAACCATATGTTAGAATTAGATCATACAAATCTAAATCGCTTAAATATTTCCTCCGATTAAAGTATACTATTGCGGCCAAAAAAAATCAAACGAAAAAAGACCGGCAACAAAGCCTCCGATGCAACACTTTCATTTGACAATGATAAAAACCAAGAGATATAATACACAATCAGGCATCAATAATTTTAGGAGTGACAAAAACACATGGAGAAGAATACAATAGAAAATTTTCAAAACGCTGTAGCCAATTTACCTACGCGGCATAAAAGCATACTCGATATATTAACAAAACTTCAGGATTCAGGCAGCCGGGTTAACAGAGCTGTTGTCAAATCCGCAACCAACTGCGGGTGTACCAGCATAATTGCCGGCCGGCAGGATTACCCCGAAGAATTGACATTTGAAGAGATGGACAAGCATCTCGATGATCACATTGACGGTACTCTTTGCATGAATTGCCGCAATGCGCTCATAGCTGAGCTTGGTAATAATATGTTTTACCTGATAAAACTTGCAAATACTTTCAATATAGAACTTGATGATGTTTTGCTTAAAGAAGTTGATACGCTTTCAGTATTGGGAAAATTCAGCTTAAGATAGTTTTATCATCTTCCCAGGATATATTTGAGTGCTTCAGGAATATTTCTCACTCCTATAATCTGCATCTTTGCATCCGTTTTAAGCCCTTTTAAATTATCAGCAGGGATAATGCATGTTTTAAACCCCATCCTTAAGCTTTCCGCAATCCTGCTTTCAATCCGGCTAATTCCCCTTACTTCGCCCGTCAGGCCCACTTCGCCTAAAACGACCGCATCGTGGGCTATCGGTGAATTTCTTATGCTTGAAGCTACTGCTGTCACAACCGCTAAATCCGCAGCCGGTTCGTCAACCTTAAATCCTCCCGCAACATTGACATAAACATCCTGATCATAAAGCTGCATTCCCGCCCTTTTTTCCAAAACAGCCATCAAAAGCACTATGCGGTTATAGTCAATTCCTGCGGCCATGCGCCTTGCCATCCCAAACGCAGTAGCGCTTACAAGAGCCTGAATCTCAACCAACATCGGCCTTGTACCTTCCATAGCGCAAAGCACCACAGAACCTGACGCCCCTTTGCTTCTTCCTGAGAGCATCAGTTCGGAAGGGTTTGATACTTCTCTTAAGCCGTTTTCCTTCATTTCGAACAAGCCGATTTCATTGGTCGAACCGAATCGATTTTTAATTGCCCTTATCACGCGGTAGGTGTGGTGCTTATCCCCTTCAAAGTAAAGCACAGTGTCAACCATATGCTCAAGCACTCTAGGCCCTGCAATCGCGCCCTCCTTCGTCACATGCCCCACCAGGAATATGCATATGCCTTCCCTTTTTGACAAATCCATAAAAACAGAAGTGCATTCCCGCACTTGGCTAACACTTCCCGGCGCAGAGGACACTTCCTCAGCATAAACAGTTTGAATTGAATCTATAACCAAAAACTTAGGCTTCATTTTTGATACATGGGATTGAATATGTGACATGTTTGTTTCTGATACAAGATACATAGAATTGCCTGCGACATTAAGACGGTTTGCTCTCATTTTAATCTGTCCTATCGACTCCTCGCCTGAGATATAAAGGACATCGCCTGACTTTCCTGCCAAAGCATCGCATATCTGCATCAAAAGCGTAGATTTCCCTATGCCGGGATCTCCTCCGATCAGCGTGAGCGAGCCTTCTACTATACCTCCTCCGAATACGCGATCCACTTCATCGATGCCGGTTTTAATCCGAAACTGATCATCACAGTTGATTTCTGCGATTAGTTTGGGCAAAACAAGAGAATTGCCACTTGATCCTAAAGCCGGTTGGCGTGCCGTTACCGTTTCCTCAACCATCTTATTCCACGTGTCGCAACCGGGACATTTCCCCATCCACTTAGGCGAGTCATATCCGCACTCCTGACATACAAATCTCTTTTTTACCTTCATGGTTGCAAAGTTTCAATCACGCTTCGCCTCACGCTATCCTGTCTGGCATTAGGATCCGTAGAGTCATACCAGATAATCGTTCTGCCAGAAACAGGCAATTCAGACAATTTCCCCTGCTCGTTTTCTTTGGTAAGATTAGCGTAGCGGCTTGTTTCCCAAAAATAAATCTTTATAACGCCCTGCTGTGTATAAGCTATAAAATCGTCACCGATTCCGAAAAATCTTCCCACACCTTCGGCAACCGTTATAATTGTTTCACCTTTATCAAGCGTCAATCTCAATGCAGCTTGAGCCGGATTAAGACTGTCAAGCCAGGCGATTGCTTTACCGTTAGTTGCGGGATATATTGCAAAGCCGGCAGGATCGATAGCTTGAATATCTAAAACAGAAATCACATCATCCTGTGCAACTTCTTCAGTGTCCTGAACAGGAACTGAATCCATAGTAACTTGCGGAGCTATATTGAGTGTCGCAAGATCGAGCGTTTTTATTACACTTCTGCCGGTTGGATCATCCGGATGGGGATATACCCAGACTAAAAGGTTATTGTGTACCGCAGGCGAGGACGTTCCGAAGGTGGGATTGTCAAAATCCTCAATTTTGACTGAATGGCCTGTAACAAGGTTAAAAACATGCATCTCATCCTTTAACTCGACCTTTTGTCCTGACCAAATGAGGAAATCTTCCCACAGAGAAATTTGCGGCCTGTTCAAGCTGGTGCTGTCTACTCTTATGTTTTGCCCGGTAGCTCTGTTTAAGGCATAAATATGGTTAGTGCCGCTCTGATTGGTATCAAGCCAAACAATCCATGAATCGCTGATTCTGCCTTCATAGATTTCGCCGAATCTTACATCTGAGACCGCAATTTCTTTTTCTTCATTAGTATTGGAATCATATAGGAAAAGTCTTGTCAGCACAGGCCCATCAATACTTGAAGCACTTCCCGCCGAATACAGAACTTCTTCTCCCCAGGGAGTTGGCTCATTTATCTTGAGCATGTTCGATTCAATATCCGTTCTGTATATAGAGAGATCAAGAATCGGCAATTGCTCAGGTTGTTCGGGTTCTTCTGTCACTTTTACAATAACCTCTTGAGGTGCGACTGCTTCGGGCAAAATGTGCTCAGGTGAAATAAAGGCGGCAGTATGCTCCGCTTTCGTTTGCAACAATGGCAAAGGCGGAAATGAGTATACTATAGCTGTAATAAAAGATATGAAAAGTACAGCGACTGCTAAAAACTTGTGACTATAGTATTTCCTAATTAAAAAATACAGCCTTTTCCATGAAAGGGTGAGAATGCGGCTTATAGTAAGAGTATAAATTATTAACCGGGCTATGTGTTTTTTTATTTTGAAAAGGGCTTTTTCTTTATTCATGATTTATTATAGCATGAGTAAAAAACAGGCGCAAGATGAACGTCTTGTGCCTGGGTTGAAACTACTGATGAAAATTAACTAGTTTGGTATAATATCTAATGTTTTTCAAGAGAAGTTTTTCTAAAGCCCAATACTATTTGTTCGAGAGTCAAAAGTTTTTTTGCTTCAAGAAAATTAAGCACGGTAGATTCCGGCATTGGTTTTGCAAATAAATATCCTTGAAGCTTGTCACATCCGTGCTGCATCAAAAAGTCAAGCTGCTCGACCGTTTCAACCCCTTCAGCTAAAACCTCCTTGCCTAACCTTTGCCCTATCATCACTATAAAGTCGACTATAGTCTTTTTATTGTCCGTATCCACTATACCATCAATGAAGGATTTGTCTATTTTTATCTCTGATATGGGCATTTCACTTAGATAACTGAGCGATGAGTACCCCTTGCCAAAATCATCAAGCGCAACCTTAAGGCCGCTAGCAGTTAATACTAAAAGTGTTTCATTAATTAACTTTAGCGACTCCATGAACATCGATTCCGTTATCTCAAGCTCAATTCTTGAAGGTGACAAGCCATATTTAGCCAAAGTGCGTTCAACATATCCTACAAAATTTTCTTGCAAAAGCTGTATAAGCGATATGTTTATCGATATAACGACATCTTCGTAACCGTGTTTTTGAAGTCTGCAGAGCAATGCGCAAACCTCATCTATAATCCATTCTCCTATCGGTATGATAAGACGATTTTCCTCGGCAATACTTATGAACTGATTTGGGGAAACATTGCCGAGCTGAGGGTTTTTCCAACGCAAAAGCGCTTCCAACTTAGTGACCTTTCCGCTTTTCAAACATAACTGGGGCTGATAATGAAGAGAAAACTGATTGTCAGCTAGTGCTTCGCTTAAGCAACGCTCCATAATCATCCGCTCCATAAGCTCAATCTTCATCATTTGACTAAAATACACACACTGTCCTTTTCCGCTTCTTTTTGCTTCATGCAATGCTATATCTGTATTCCTCAACAATTCGTCGGTAGTTTTTCCGCTTTGCGGGAATAGCGCCACACCCATACTAAAGCTTATGTTCAGTAATAACCCATTTGATGCGAACGTATCTTTAAAATTGTTTCTCAAATTCTCTATCGACTGATCTATTTCCGCCGTATCTTTAAAATGCTGAAGCACAACGAAATTCGCTCCACTTAAAGCAAATACTTCAGCTTCGCTTGGGATAATTTCCACAAAACGATTTCCAATATCTTTTAAAAGCAAATCCCCGAAGCTATGCCCTATAGAATTGTTTATAAGCTTGAAATTGTCTATATCAATAAATATCAGGGCAAATAACCTCTTTTCAGAACTCATTGTAAGTTTATCGAGTATGCTTGTTAAAGCACGCTTGTTGCGCAATCCAGTCAAATGATTATGATATACCGCATGTTCCAGCTCATCCTGAGCCTTTTTGATTTGATCTATATCAGTGTGAGCGGAAACCAGCCTTATCGGATTCCCTTTTTCATCGAATAAAACCGTTCTCCTTAAAAGAAGCCATTTCCACTCGCCGGCTTTTGTCTTAATGCGATAATGGAATTGGTCTCTTTCAGATATTGTCTTAAAATCCTTGTCAAAAACTCTCGCAAACTTCCAAATATCCTCTTTGTGTATTATGTTTTTCCATGAACTGATATTTTCAAGTTCTTCCCTTGAGTAACCCGTAAGATCTATCCATCTCTCGGAAAATCTAAAGTCATCCTTAATTAAATCCCAATCCACTATAGCGTCATTGGTAGCATCCACCGCAAGCCTGTATTTTCCTTCACTCTCAATCAAGCTTTCTTTCATCAAAAAAAGTTCATCAAACTGACTTCTCAGCTCCTCGTCTGACGCAACCAGCTCTTCATGCAGCTGAGATAATTCCTGATGGCTCTCCACTAGATTTTCTTGTGTTTTCTTGAGCTTTCTGGCGCTAATGGAAATAATTGCAAGTAATACGGATAAAAGTATAATAATACCTAAAGTGGCTAAAACATAAACTCTGTAAGTTTCGAAAAAAGAGAAAGGTTTATTTATTATTTCAGCATTTTCAGGTAGCATGTCCAATGGTATGCCGAAACGAGTTAGTTGTTCATAGTCAAAAGCTGTGCGCAATATCGGCTCATAGATTATAGGAATTTCATCAATATTTACTCCCTGTAAAAGTTTTGTAGTAATTTCACCTAAACGTTGACCATGAAGCTTTGCGCTGACCATACTCCCGCCAATTATGCCATACCCTAAATGAAAATCATATATTGAAACAATCGGCACTTTCGAAGTTTGACTTAAAATCCTTGAGAAGATTTCAGGTTCCACCACTACCCCTTCAATATCCGTGGTATAGGCTAAAAAAATGATCGCTGCTTGTTCTTCTATGAGTGAGGCTTTTTCAATAACCTGTTCATGTGTGAAGTTATTTAGCGCTTCAACCTCAATATGTGGCTGTAACTTAGCCATGGCTGCAAAAGCGGTTGCACCTGTACTCACTCCGCTCTCAGTTAAATCATACAAAAGATAAACCTTCTCAAGCTCAGGATTCGCCTTAAACAAGGTTTCAATCACAACATTTATATCAGCCGATTCGACTATTCCTGTAAAGTTATCGTGGCCCTCGCCAATTTGATTCAAGCTCTTTTCGTTTATTCCGGCAAAAACGATGTGCGCTGAGGGAAATATCTCATTTCTGTGCTTTAAGGCAAATTCGAACGCTATGTCATCGGTTACAGCAACTACATCTAACTTTTCATTTTGATATCTATACTTCAAAGTCGTATAAATCATGTCAAGATTTTCTTGTGTAGGGTTACGCATCCATTTCATAAACTCGACAAATACAGTATAATCATATCCTGCATATTTCATTTCCGATAAAAAGGCATCGGTTATATCATTCGTCCACTTGAAGCCGACATGATATGAATTCAGCAGCAATACATTCTTCTCTCTACTGTTTGGAATTACATTTGAATATGCTGGTTGGTTTACCAAAAACAACGTTAAAATCAATATTATTACTGTAAAAATTGTCTTTTTGCCGGCTAGTTCAGCCTTTGATACCATACTGCGATTACCTCATCTTCACCAAGATCGAAACTCCTAATTTGAGAATTGTATCCCCAAAAACTGTTGCTTTAATACTATTCGACTTATTCGACAAAAAACTTTAAATCCCTTGTTGTAAAAAAAATTTTTTAATTGTGCGCTGTATGGAAGTACAGAAATCAAGCGATATTTTTGTTATAATTGCGTCAGACAATATTCTTGTGAAACGGGGTTACTGGTTTGGACATTAAAGTAACGAAATATTTCTCAATCAGTTATGCTATCTTAGCTGCGGCACTTTTTGGTTTAAGCGCACCAATATCTAAACTGTTGCTCTCAGAAATTCCTCCTTTAATGATGTCAGCACTTGTTTATCTTGGCGCGGGACTGGGTATGATTATAGTGAACTCTGTTAAAAACATGACTAAATACAAAGGTATGGAGGCGAAACTTGAGAAGAAAGAGTTACCGTTCATACTGGCGATGATCGCTCTCGATATAGCCGCTCCAATCTCGCTAATGATAGGCCTGACCATGACTACAGCAGCTAACGCAGCCCTTCTCAATAACTTTGAAATAGTCGCCACATCTCTCATAGCTTTAATAGTTTTTAAAGAAGCCATCGGAAAACGACTCTGGTTTGCTATTACGTTAATCACAATTGCAAGTATTATACTTACAACAGATGATTTACGAAGCTTCTCATTTTCCCTTGGTTCGGTTTTAGTGATTTTATCAGGCGTGTTCTGGGGACTTGAAAACAACTGCACAAGAAAATTATCAATTAAAGACCCACTTCAAGTGGTTATCATCAAGGGATTAGGATCGGGAGTCGGCGCGCTTTTAATAGCTCTTTTTGCGGATGATCTAGTATGGAACCCGACATTCATCCTCTTGGCATTACTTCTCGGATTTTTTGCTTATGGATTAAGTATATTTTTCTATGTAACTGCACAGAGAAGCCTTGGCGCCGCAAGAACAAGCGCTTATTATGCTGTCGCTCCTTTTATAGGCGTTTTATTGTCTTTTTTTCTCTTCGATGAACCGATTACCGCAGGTTTTATTATAGCATCCCTTATTATGGTTGCGGGAACTTATTTTGCTATAGCAGAAATGCATCAGCACCATCACGTTCATCACGACTATGAGCATGAACATAGACATAACCACTCAGATGATCATCATAACCATACTCATGAGGATGCTTTCAATAAGGAGCATTCGCATATCCATGTGCATACGGAGTTAACTCATACACATGTACATACCCCTGATATACACCACAGACATCGACATTGAGGCTTCCATTTTTGGATTTACTAAAGATTATAAAGAAAAAATCGATAATTCAAATGTAGAGTCTATGAAGCTACAACTTATCTTCACTTTGTGAGTATAGTTCAGCTTTTATTAAAGGAGGGGATTTGTCTGACTTATGTTATGTTTCTTCTGTCAGTACTCGCTGTCTTATTATTACTTAAACTGAAGGGTTTGAGAAAACGTGGCAATTCGGCATTATTGTCGCCCCCTCCCGAATATCACCGGTTAAGTCAACCTGAAATTGATGAACTGGTAATTTTATTGTTGACAGGAAGAATGGGTCCATCACATAACGTAATCAACATCAACATCAACAAGAAGTAGCTTATACATAAAGCTCACCTCAAATCTGTTTTCTTGAATGCGAATTGCATTTATCCGCAATTAATTATATTTTTCATATTTGATGAAAAAACGATGTGACAAAAGACCTGCTATAAATCCGCCGATGTGAGCCCACCATCCGACTCCGCCGGCCATTCCTCCGGCAAACACTTGTATAGTGCCATAAAAAAGCTGGCTTATAAACCACACTATCAGGTAAATGACTGCAGGAATCCTAATAAATAGAGGGATAATTATAAATATGGGAATAAGAGTTACTATACGCGAATTTGGGAAAAGCAACATATACGCCCCCATTATGCCGGCTATAGCGCCTGACGCTCCGACAGCGGGAATTTGTGATGTCAAATTGAATAAAAAGTGCACAATTCCTGCGGCTATACCAGTCAATATATAGAAAAGAAAGTACCGGAAATGACCCATTCTATCTTCAATATTGTCTCCAAATAGCCAGAGTATCCACATGTTACTGATAAGATGAAACCAATTGCCATGCAAAAACATATTTGATATAAAAGGAAAATAAACCGCCGGACTAAATGATTGGAAAAGTTCCGCAAAATTCGCATAATTAGCCGGAACAAGACCATATTCATGTATAAACGATAAAAACTGCCTGTCAGTCATCATTGACTGATAAATAAATACAATCACATTCGCTATAATAATCAATATGGTCAGAAACGGAAAAGTTTTACTTGGTATTGTATCTCTTATAGGTATCACAACAGTTCACCTACCTATACTAAATGGTATATTGTGGTCTGTCCTTTATGATACCAGCAACTAATAACAGGGCAATCATCGTTTTGCCATCTGATATTGTGCTTTTTTTCGCCATATCGACTGCTTCCTGCAGAGGAATCAGAATAACTTCCAAATCCTCATCTTCCTGTTTTTGTCGCGCTACTTTTTCAAGTTTTGTTGCCAAAAAAATATAAAGTTTTTCTGAAGTATAACCCGGCGAGGTGTAGAAAACCGTGATTTGCTCCATATTGCCAGGTTTCACGCCAACTTCTTCCGCTAATTCGCGAATTGCGCAATCAAAAGGATTTTCGCCTGGTTCAAGCTTGCCCGCAGGTATTTCAAGCACATTCTCTCCAACCGGATGCCTGTATTGACTGACAAAATAAACTTCTCCATCATCGGTTAGAGCAAGAATCGCCACTCCTCCGGAATGCTCCACCACTTCCCGGCTTGACTTTCGTCCGTCAGGCGACAAAATTTCGTCAAGATACAGATTTAATACTTTCCCCTTAAAAATAGGCTCAGATGATATAGTTTTATAGTGATTGTCCTTAAAGTTCAAACGCCTACCTGCTCTCATCGTTGTTGTAGCTCGTGGGATAATTGCTAATAATAGCACAAAATAGTTCTAATGACAACTTTTGCTTGTCCAGACCTGAAAAAGTGAGTAAAGTCATGTAAAAACTTGGACTTCAGTTTTTTATGAGTTTGATTTTCTTTTTAAGTTTATGTGCGGTATGTTGTAGTACTCCACTTACCGCACTTGAATTATCCTCGCGTACCTTTGGTAATAAGAAGATCAATGCAAACAACCTTATTACTACAGATGCTAGGAATAGAATATGAAAGTTTACAATAGTAAATCCTAAAAAATCCAAGCGCAAATCAGATGTGAACTGCATCAGCAATCCACCCGCCAGAAAGGGCAATATGCTGCCTGCCAGAGAAGAGATGACCGAGAAATTGGCTATATACACCGACCGATTCTTCTCGGGGGAAAGTCCCATCATCAGGTTTGCGGACGTAAGTTCTATGCCGCCCCAAAACATTCCCGCCAGTATATGAATTATAACTAAGGGAACATGGTGAGCACCCGGAAGCGCTGCAAACCATACAAGCGGCAAAAAGCCAATGACAGTGGAACATATATAAAGCACAGGCCTGTTAGCAAACCTATCAATAAAAGAACCCCAAATCCTGCCGAACAATATAATGAAAATATTCGTCAATGCCGAATAAACCGCAATTTCTACGAAACTGATTTCGAGATGCTCAAGCATAAAAATTATAAAGAACGGTCCGGGCATAGCAATACCAAATATCCATACCGCCCAAAATATTGTGTATTGCAAGAAATTCCGATTTAAAAACGCTTCTTTCCATACCTTTACAAAAGGTACATTGTCTTCCGACTTTGTAAACGATGGATCCTTTACTTTTAAAAAACATGCTATATCAAGAAGCGCCATTATCGTAACTAAAGCAAATACCACTGCAAAACTCGTAAAACCACCTATGGTATCAAGAAGATAGCTAATTAGAAAACCGCCCAACATGCCCGTTAAATAAAGCATCATCTGCCTTTGACCAAAAAAACGACCTCTGATGTCAATTGGTATAAAAACCGCCATCCAGGAAAAGAAGGAAACTCCATTAAACGCTGCGCCTAATGCTGATATCCCCAAAAAGAAGAACATAGCGACAAACATAACGTTTTCCATACCTTTAGGAGTGATAAGCGGCAAAAGAATGACCGGCAAAATAGATAACCGCTGAAAAATACCGCTTATTAAAAACATCTTTTTAATCTTTCCGGTGCGTTCCAGAAAATATGAAGCTAACACCTGGAACATACCACCCATTGCAGGCATAGCCATCATAACGCTGTACATAACATCGTTTACGCCCAATTCCCTAAGAAAACCCGCAAATGGAGCGCCTCCTAACGCAACAAAAAAGATAAAGCCTAAACTCGCTCCCCATACTATGCGGTTCAAGTCCACCCTGTATTCCTTTGTTATAGATAGATTACCGAATAACAAAAATCTCTCGTTCATACGGAAGCACTGTCTCCTTAACTCGTAAATATTACATAACATTTTATATACAGCCCAAAATTATGTCCAGCACAATCATGGGGACGGTTCTTTTGAGGGGACGGTTCTTAAAGGGTTCAATCGGAAGTTTTGCGCGAAATAAAGGCCAACTATATGATAATTCATAAAAATTGGATTCACAAGAGAACTTCGCAAAATTTTCGATTGCCCAAGAAGAAGGAAGT
>Ga0209616_1000004_pt1 | contig 78394 bp, 84 predicted proteins | sample FlocCalmetaG_FD_184153 | JGI IMG/M metagenome (GOLD analysis project Ga0209616, IMG submission 184153) | Freshwater bacterial and archeal communities from Indian Creek, Illinois, USA - Floc-Cal metaG (SPAdes) (version 2) | ecosystem: Environmental > Aquatic > Freshwater > Unclassified ...
TCTAGCATACCGAAACACTCAAAAAAATTCGTTTCGTGTGTTTTATTACTCATCTCTTCAACCTCCATTAGCTCTGTGCGATTCACTCAGTTCTAATGGATCCATTTCGACATAAAAAGCAAAAATCCTTTTGGTATAATATGGTATTTTTTGATTGTCCCCTCTATGCTTTCACTGAAGCAAAATGTGATTACCATATTATGTATTCATGATTTTGCCCTGTCGTTATTCCAAGCCGATTTGCTTAGCAAGAATTACTTCGGCCTGTATTAGTGCTTTATCAATCTTTGAAGGATCCTTGGCGCCTGCCTGAGCCATATCAGGACGTCCGCCACCTCCCCCGTCCGCTATCTTCGCAATGTCCCCGATGAGTTTACCGACATGAACTCCTTTAGAAACATTATCCAAGGTAGTACAGCCTACAAAGTGCACTTTACCGTTCTTAGACGCTGCCAATACGACTACCACCTGGTCAAGCCTGTCTTTAAGCCTGTCCGCAATATTTCTTAGATCCACAATATCATATCCATCTATGCGCGCAAAGACATACGAAATGTTTCCAATCTTCTTTTGTGAGGCTAAAAGATTGTCAACTACATTCGCAAGGATGCTGCCCTTTAAGATTTCTATTTCTTTTTCAAGTTCTTTGACCTGTTTAACCAAATTTATCGCACGCTTCTCCAAATCAGACGGCGTAGTCTTAAGAATGGTCGAAATCTCCGACATTTTACACTCCCAGCCCAAGGCATAGTCATATGAATTCCATCCAGTTATAGCCTCTATTCTGCGTATACCTGCCGCTATGCCCGATTCTGTGATGATCCTGAAAAAGCCTACCTGTCCCGTATTTACTAGATGAGTGCCCCCACAAAGCTCAGTGCTGTAATCCCCGATTTTGATCACTCTTACGATATCCCCATATTTTTCGCCAAACAAAGCTGTTGCTCTTAATTGTCTCGCTTCATCAAAGCTCATTTCTATAGATTCAACCGGCAGACACTCCATTATCTTTTCATTTACCAATCGCTCGATCGTTTGTATTTCCTGATCTGTCAACGCAGTAAAATGCCTAAAATCAAATCTTAGTCTGTCTAAATCGACCATAGAACCTGCTTGTTCGGCATGTTCACCTAAAGTCGACTTTAGCGCTTTGTGGAGCAAATGAGTTGCCGTATGGTTGCGCGAAGTAGCTATTCTTGTTTTATTATCGACTTGAGCAACCACCGTATCACCTTTTCGCAATATGCCTTTTTCTATTTTTCCGCTATGAATGATACGATCGCCGTATGCCTTTTTAGTGTCATTGATGCTGACTTGTAATCCCTCGGCAATTAATTTACCGCAATCACCTGCCTGCCCGCCACTTTCGCCGTAAAACGGAGTCTTATCAAGTACGATAAGTATTTCATCACCTTCAAAAGCTATATCTGTAGGTTTTTCTCCCTTTATTATGGATTCAACTCTGCTTTCAGTTTCAAGCGATTCATAGCCTTTAAAAGATGTCAATACGTTTATATCCATCATTTGGTGACCATGGTCCTCAATCCCTGAAAAGTCGGTTTTTACATGCGCTAATCTTGCTCTGTTGCGCTGATCTTTCATATTATCCAAAAACATCTGCTCATCGACAAGCATATTATGCTCAGCAAGTATTTCTTTGGTCAGATCAAACGGAAAACCATATGTATCGTATAGTTTGAAGGCATCCCCACCATTTAATACAGTAACCTTGTTCTCCTTCATTGTGTCAATTAATACCTGCAATATGGACATACCTTGCTCTATCGTTTCTTTAAATTTATTTTCTTCGATACTTACAACTTTAAGAATATAATCTTCTTTATTTTTAAGTTCTTTATATGCTCCCGAAGATTCGCCGATAACAGACTGAGCAATTTCAGTTAGGAAAGGTCCGTTTATACCTAAAACTCTGCCATGATGAGCAGCCCTTCTTATTATCCTTCGCAAAACATATCCGCGACCTTCGTTTGAGGGCAGTATTCCATCCGATATCATAAACACCATACCCCTGGCATGATCGGCAATAACTCTTATAGAAACATCAGATTTTCCATCCTTTTTGTAATGAACACCTGATCTGCGACTTATAACGTCAATGATATTTTTTATGGCATCTACCTCAAAAAGCGAATCAACACCCTGCACTATTGCGGAGATTCTTTCCAGTCCCATGCCGGTATCGATATTAGGATTAGGCAGTTTGATGTAATTACCCTGTTCATCTTTGTTAAACTGTGTAAAAACCAGATTCCAAAATTCAACGAATCTGTCGCAATCACAGCCGACACTACAATCTTTACTCAGGCAACCTTTATCTGCTCCCCTATCATAATATATCTCAGAGCAAGGACCGCATGGACCTACTCCGATTTCCCAGAAATTATCTTCTTTTCCCAACCTTACAATCTTATCCCCGGGTAATCCGATATTTTTTGTCCAAATATCGTATGCTTCATCATCATCCTGATAGATACTCACCCATAAATGGTCTACCGGAAGTCCGAGATTTGAAGTTACAAATTCCCAAGCCCATGCGATTGCTTCACTCTTGAAGTAATCGCCGAACGAAAAATTGCCCAGCATTTCAAAAAAAGTACCGTGTCGCGCTGTCTTGCCTACTCTTTCTATATCGGGCGTCCTTACGCATTTCTGACAAGTCGCAATTCTTGGCATGGGTGGTTTTTCCTGACCGGTAAAGTAAGGTTTTAAGGGTGCCATACCAGAATTTATAAGAAGTAAACTTTTGTCTTTATCAGGGATAAGTGAAAAACTTGGCAATATCAGATGACCTTTGGTTTCAAAAAAAGCTAAAAATCTTTCACGAATCTCATTTAGTCCGAGTTTTTGCATATTCTATGTCCTCTCATGTCAATAATAACCCGCATTATATAGAAGTACCACTTGTTTGTCAATCGACTCAAAATCCTACCGCAGCCTAGATGTGTATACTAATTTCTTCTAAATCTAGATTCTTTCACTTACAATATTTAAGAACACTTTTTTTGCGATTACTCGTAAAGTCAGCACTGTGGGAACGGCTAACAACACTCCTAATACCCCAAAAAAGATCCCGCCTAACCATAATGCTATAATAATAAAAACAGGATGAAGTCCAACGTGATCTCCCATTATCTTTGGAGCTATTATGCTTCCTTCCAATTGTTGAATTAATAATATTACAATGATCGTCCATAATATGCGCGACGGCTCATTTAACAATGCAACCAGCACAGCGGGTAATGCGCCTAACCAAGGCCCGAAATAAGGTATGAGTTCAAATGTCCCGGTAATCATACCAAGCACAAGAGCATATGGAAGCCCGATTGCCCAAAATCCCAGCGTGCTGAGTAAACCGATTGTTAATCCGATCAATAGTTGTCCTCTTATAAATCTGCTCAACATTATGTGAATTTCGTATATGGTTGTGAGCACAGTCTTTCTTAAGACCTGCGGGATTAATCTAATGGCAAGATTTATAAAATATTTGTCGTCTTTGAGAAAATAAATCCCTAAAACCGGTGATATGATTAATTCCGGTAGTCGTCCTGCCACTTCAACTATTTTATCTGCGCTTTGACCGATTGATAAAGAAGCCTTCCTGCCTAATCCGACTACGATTTCATCCATCGCCCTTTGCAAACTGTACGGTAATCCCGCTCTCTGAATGAATCTTTGCACATCGCCAATGAAAACTCTAAGTTCTGTTGTCAATCCGGGTATATGTTCCCCTAAATCTAATATTTGCCTGAAAAAAGCAGGAATGACCACCGTTATCAAAATTAAAATCAAAATCAATACCATAATTAAGAGCAAAATAATAGCAGCCATACGGGGCATAAGTCTTTCAAGCCTATGATTTAGGGGGGATAAAAGACAAGCAAACAGAAACCCAAAAAAAATCGCTCGTAAAACTGCCGACAGATATTCCCATTGCCAAACGAATAAAGCAAATATGAAAACGAACTGCGCTATGCTTAATCCAATCGATATATGTTTGCTACTTAATATCACTCGCAATACCTCACCAAAAATATAGACCAAGTCACCCTCCTTAGCATTATGCTAAAGGTTTGTACCTGGTCGTATATCAAATCCGTTTCTAAGCCCAAAGACTTTTCGAGTTCATCTTCTACCCATATTGGTTACATCCGACACCATCCCAGATGCATTATCCACTATGCTTTTTCCGCTATTCATTATCTTCCTGCCGATTCCCTTGTCCAAATGAGGCATCAAAAGTACCCCAGCTGCTATCCCCAGCAACCCTCCCGCTAAAAAACCCTTCACATACCTGCTTCTTGTCATCATGACAATCCATCCTTTCGTTTTGAGCTTTGCTTTTATTATCTATATTAAGCAGGCTTTTTATTCCCTTATCATATGAGAGGATCTCATTTAGCTGATGCAGGGAAACCACTATCGTATTTCCATCCAAAATATTTTCCCCGGAGGAAGGTAAAACGCTTCTGCCATCTACCAGATCATCTATAAAACCCTTTGAAATCTCATACCCTTCTATTCTTCCCTCGTCAATATTTAATATTAAATCACTGACGCTTCCTAAATCAACACCATCGTCACCTATAATCCTAAACCCTAACATGCGGCTACCGTATAAAACCCCATCCCTTGGCGCTTTCGCTAAATTTTTACCGATAAGCTCATCTCCTTCAAGTTCAAGGATTACGGCATGTTCACCAATGATGCGCACTGACTCAAATGGGACATAAATTTTTTTCCCAAATAAAGCGCTTGCGAGAATAATTAAACCCGAAATTCCGCTATGTTCCGCAACAAACACCACATCAGCAATGCTGCCGAGTTTCTTTCCGCTTACAGAACTAACTGCGGGTAATTCTAAGGTTGAGCTAAGTCTTTTAAGACATCCGGTTTTCTTGAGCCTCAAATCACATCATCTTTCTGGTAATCCTTTTTCTTAGTATGCCTGAAAATCGGGGATTGATGTGATTTTTTATATTTTTAAAAGCTTAGCTTTTAAGATACCATCTAAAATCTCAAGCTCACGCAGCGTTTCATCATCAACCCAATTGTCGATATTAATTATCATGACGGCTTTACTCTCTTTGCGATTGCGGCTTACTCTCATGGTGGCAATATTTATCCCGGCTTTTCCCATAACGGTTCCTATACGTCCAATGACTCCCGGCTTATCAATGTTTTGTACGGCAAGCATAAATGGAGTAGGGACAAAATCCACTTCATAGCCTATAAAATTGACTATTCTCAATTCTTCTTTCCCAAAGACGGTACCGGCAAAAGTGAGTGTCTTATCTTTATTGGAAATTTTTACAGTCACAAGATTTGTGTAGTACGCAACCTCGCTGCGCGTACTTTCAGTCACTTCTATCCCGAATTCCCGAATCATAGACTCTACATTTACGAAGTTGACTCTGTCTTCTGTTATAGGTTCAAGTAAGCCTGAAAGGAAAGAAAGAGTTATAAGCCTAGTCTCTTTTGCTGCTATCTCTCCGCTGTAAATTATCTCAACTTTTTGTGCGGGTTGCTTTTCTACCTGATAATACAATTTACCCATAATCCTGGCTAATTCAAGATACGGCGAAAGCGTCGCCATATTTTCCACTTGCAGTCCCGGCAAATTGACAGCGTTTACTATATTCCCTTTTAGTGCAGCAATCACTTGCTCAGCTATAGCTATTCCCACATTTTCCTGAGCCTCAGCTGTTGAAGCTCCTAAATGAGGAGTGAGCACAACATTATCAAGATCGATAAATTTGTGTTTAAAATCGGTCCCTCCCGGCGCTTCCTTTGGTTCTTTCTCATATACATCGATGGCAGCGCCGGCAATCTGCTTATCCTTCAAAGAATTGTACAGTGCATCTTCGTTGATCAATCCGCCTCTTGCGCAATTTACAATCCTAAGATTAGGTTTTGCGAGATTCAATTCATTCATCCCTATTATGTCTTTTGTTTCATCTGTTTTCGGTAGGTGAATGGTTATAAAATCTGCTATTTTCATGACTTCTTTGATTGTATCAAGCTTCCTTACTCCAAGCTTTTCAAATCTTTCATCCGTAACATACGGATCATAAGCGTATACATTCATCCCAAAAGCCTTAAGGCGTGATGCAACAATAGAACCAATTCTGCCTAAACCGAGCACAGCCACATTTTTGTTACATATTTCAACACCGCTAAAAGCACTTCTCATCCATTTGCCGCCCTTTAAGGCCAAGTAAGCCTTCGGAATATTTCTTGCCAATGAGAGCATCAAAGCTATGGTTAACTCGGCTGTAGCGATATTGTTGCTATCGGGAGTGTTGACAACGATTATCCCCTTTTTGCTTGCTGCGTCAATATCTATGTTATCAACTCCCGTACCTGCCCTACCAATCACTTTAAGACTCGTTCCTTTTTCAATAAGCTGTGCGTCTACCTTAGTAGCGCTTCTTACCACCAAGGCATCGTAATTATCTATACAATCAAGCAATTCGCTGTGAGAAAGTCCAAATTTTTCGTCAACTTCAAAATGTTCCTGAAGCTGATTCATACCATTGGCTGATAATTTCTCTGATACTAAAATTTTCATCTGTGTTTCCTCCTAAATCAAAGATAAGGATCAATATTTCTTTGAGCTGCGGCTACGCCGGCTCCGAGTTCCATCTTAAAGCCAACCTTTATGAGGGAAAATTCCAATGCCGATATTGTTCGTAGAAGATCAAAGCAATCGACATACCCCATATGCCCAATCCTGAATATCTTACCCTTCAGGTGCTGCTGCCCTTCAGCAATCATAATATCATGCTCGAGGTTCATGATAGATCTCGCCTTGTCAATCTCAACCCCTGAAGGCGCTTTGATTGAGGTTATCAAATCGGATGCATCTTTTTGCTCGGTAAAAAGCTCAAGTCCCATAGCCGTTACAGCACTCCTGCATGCTATCGCAAGGTTCCTATGGCGTGCGAAAATGTTTTCCAAGCCTTCCTCAATAATCATATTAAGCGCCTCGCTTGCAGCGATTACGAGCGAAACTGCCGGAGTATAAGGAGTCGTATCATCACCCAACGATTTTTTGTACGCAAGATAATCAAAATAAAATTTAGGCAGTTTTGATTTTTTGATGAAATCCCAAGCTTTATCACTAACGCTTACAAAGGCTAATCCGGGCGGTAGCATGAGTGCCTTCTGAGAACCTGCGATTACCATGTCAAGCCCCCATTCATCAGCTTTAAGCTCTATGCCTGCCAACGAACTTACAGCATCCACCAGAAGTATGCAATCTTTGTCTTTCAAAATCTTCCCTAAGGCCTTAATATCGTTCACGACTCCGGTCGATGTTTCATTGTGAGTGACGAGCACCCCCTTGATATCCTTCCCTTCGGGTCCTTCAAGATATGCCTTTACTTCTTCAGGATTAACACTTTTTCCCCAGGCAATGTCCATAAGCTTAACATCAAGACCGAAGCGTGAGGCAATCTTCGCAAAGCGTTCACCAAAAACCCCAACACTTATAGCCAAAACTTTATCTCCCGGAGAAAAAGCGTTAACCACCGACGCTTCCATAGCTCCGGTTCCGGATGAAGCAAGCGTTAAAACCGGGTTTTTTGTTTCAAACACTTTCTTCAGATCCTCGTTCATTTTACAGAAGTATGCTTCGAATTCCTTAGTTCGGTGATGGAGTATCTGTCTGTTCATAGCCTCCCTCACCCTGTACGGCAGCATAGTAGGTCCGGGTGTCATAAGCAGCTTGTCTCTTATCATGAAAAATCCTCTCCTTGCTAAAAAATAAAAATAAAATCCCGTCCCCTGTTACAAGGACGGGATTGGTTCGCGTGGTGCCACCCTGCTTTACTCAAAAAGATGAGCCTCAAAAGATATAACGGTCTCCCCCGGTCAAACTTTCGTAAGACAGCTCTAAGGTGGATCAAACGAGCCCCGCAGCGACTCACACCACCCGTCGCCTCTCTTAAGACAGGGATATCGTTTACTGTTCCTCTTCAACGCTTTAATAATATTTCTCTACACCACGGCAACAGTTCCATCTTAATCTTCCGCTTTATCCCGGTAACATTCGAACCGTCTCCATGGTTTCTAATACCATTAAATTTATTTTAAAGTAAACAATCCGCTTTGTCAACAAACTTTTCAAATCTTAATTTCACTGCACAGGCATTTTCTGCGGTGTAATCAAGATTGGTTTTTCAGTATCGTTCCGCCGCCGAGCACGACATCTTCCTGATAAAACACAGCGGCCTGACCGGGTGTAACTGCTCTTTGAGGAGTATCAAATGAAACCTTAAGCTTATCATCATGCATTGGAGAAATAGTAGCCTGAGCTTCTTTTGAACCGTATCTTATCTTTACCGTACATCGCTTTTGATCGCATAGTATTTCCTGAGAAATTAAGTTCACGTCTCCAACTATCATTTCATTTGAAAATACCTCCTCAGCTCCTCCTAACACCACCGTGTTTCCCTTCGCATCGATCTCAATCACATACAAGGGATTAGGCAGCGCTAAACCTAAGCCTTTTCGCTGACCTATCGTGTAGTGTGCAATGCCCTTATGTTTGCCCAGAATATTACCTTGCGTGTCTATAAAAAAACCTTGCTTTACTTTATCCTGTTGTCGTCTTTCGATAAATCCTCCGTAATCTCCATCGGTCACAAAACAGATTTCTTGACTATCAGGCTTATCTGCGACTTTCAAACCTATTTTTTTTGCAATATCTCGTATTTGAGGTTTAGAATATATTCCTAACGGCATCAATGTGTGTTCCAGTTGAAATTGTGTCATAGAATACAGTGCATATGTCTGATCTTTTGCATAGTCATACGAACGCTTAAGAAGATATCTCTTATTTATATCATCCTTTGATATAACGGCATAGTGTCCTGTTGCCACATAAAAAGCCTCAAGTTGCGTGGCTTTTTTGAGAAGTTCGTCAAACTTTATATATCTGTTACAAGCTATGCATGGGTTAGGAGTTCGGCCTTCGAGATACTCATTCACAAAATATGATATTACTTTTGCTTCGAAGACTTCTTTGAAATTCAATACATAATATGGTATTCCCAGATGATCGGCAACTCTTCTGGCATCGTCGACCGCAGACAAAGAGCAGCATGCCCTGCTTGCGTTATCATCTTCCCTTTCATCAGGCCAAATCTGCATTGTAATCCCTATCACTTCATAACCCTTTTCCTTAAGCAGGAATGCGGCTACCGAGCTGTCAACCCCTCCGCTCATAGCAATAACAACACGATTTTTAAACATCAGCTACTTTTAATCGCATGTGTTTGTTTTGATCTGTAATCTTCAATCGCTCCTTTGATCGCCTCTTCGGCTAACACAGAACAATGCATCTTGACTGCGGGCAATCCACCTAAAGCCTCAGCCACAGCTTTGTTGCTAAGCTTCATAGCCTCATCTAAAGTTTGGCCTTTGATTATTTCGGTGGCCATGCTACTGGTTGCTATAGCAGCACCGCATCCAAAAGTTTTGAATTTCACGTCAACAATTCTGTTGTCATGAACCTTAATATACATTTTCATAATATCGCCGCACTTAGCATTACCCACCTGTCCAACGCCATCAGGATCGGTAATTTCTCCAACATTTCTTGGGTTTAAGAAATGCTCCATAATCTTATCACTATACATAACTTTGCCCCTCTCCCTTTTGTGCAAATAAAGGCGACATTTCCCTCAATCTGTTGACTATATCGGGCAATACCTCCAATACATAGGCTACGTCTTGCTCGGTATTCGAATCTCCGAATGTAAGTCTCAACGAGCCGTGTGCGATTTCATGAGGCAGACCTATCGCCAGTAAAACATGCGAAGGATCAAGAGATCCTGAAGTGCACGCCGAACCGCTGGAAGCTGCTATTCCTTTCATGTCAAGGCTTAAAAGCAATGATTCTCCTTCAATAAACTCAAAGCTCAGATTCGCATTCCCCGGTAAGCGTTTGGTTGGATGTCCGTTTAATCTGACGAATTCAACTTTATCCATTATACCGCTTATCATCATTTCTCTTAAACTCTTCATTCGCTGTGTATATTGACTAATATTTGCATCAGCTAACTCAATTGCCTTTCCAAGCCCTACTATTCCGGGTATGTTTTCAGTACCCGCCCTTCGGTTTTTTTCCTGCGCGCCACCATGCATGAGGTTATCTATCTTGACTCCTTTTTTTACGTACAGAACGCCCACTCCTTTAGGACCATAAAACTTATGAGCCGATAGTGAAAGAGCATCTATATTCATCGCCTTAACGTCAATTTTAACACTTCCAACCGATTGGACTGCATCAGTGTGAAAAGATAGTCCTTCTTCAGCTGCAATTTTGCTGATTTCTTCCACGGGCTGAAGCGTTCCTATCTCATTGTTGGCCGACATAACGGAAATCAAAATCGTCTTTTTGGTTATTGCCTCTTTTACTTGCGCAGGTGATATGAGTCCATCCTCATCAACAGGCAAATAGGTGATGTCAAACCCCAACTTCTCTAGATTTTCGCAAGTATGTAGCACCGCATGATGTTCGATCATGCTTGTAACGATATGATTTCCCTTAGATTTGTTGGCGGCAGCAATTCCCTTTAAAGCCCAATTATTCGCTTCAGTCCCTCCGGAAGTAAAGAAAATTTCACCCGATTGTACATTTAAAGCTTTTGCCACGCGCTCTCTTGCCATCTCGACTGCTTTTCGCGCTTCCCTTCCGAAACTATGAATACTCGACGGATTTCCATAGCTAACGGAAAAATAGGGAGACATTTCGGTAAGTACTTCGGGTCTTACATATGTTGTGGCAGCATGATCTAAATATATCCTTTGACTCATTTTTAACTCTCCTTAGATGTAATACATGTCCAAACCTTTGCCTGCAATCTTTTTATACTGTTCAAGCATATCCTGAATCGTTATCGCATCGATCACCTCGTCGACACTCTCTTTTATCTTTTGCCATACCATTCGAGTTACGCAGCAAGATGCTTCGTTGCAATCACTTTGTGCGCTATCATCCACGCATTCGGTTGGAGCCATTGAACCTTCCAGAGTTCGGATAACGTCTCCTACTGTTATCTGATTAGCAGATATAGAGAGCAAATAACCGCCTTGAGAGCCGCGAACACTTTTAATTAACCCCGCTTTTCTCAAACTTGCCATAAGCTGTTCAAGATAAGGTTCTGAGATTCCTTGCCTCTCGGCAATGCTCTTCAACGTCACAATCTTTTCGCCGCTGCTGTTTAAAGCAAGGTCAAACATAGCCTTCACTCCATATCTGCCCTTTGTTGATAGTCTCATTTGCATCCACTCCGAATTCCTAGTACTTCGATAAACTTAATATATTTACGATATTAACATACCCAAGTATTTCTGTCAACATTGATTTCTTTTTTTATCAAAATATTGCCTCTGATACGGTCCTGTGCCGTTTCTATATCAATGATAATGCGTCCATTGTAAAGCATCCTAAACTTTCTTGCTGTCCAACAAATTCTAAAATGCTTACAGCACGAATCCCGGCAACCAAATGTATACTATTATATAGTTTTAGCAACAATCTTCTTCCGCATCCTTATAAAGCGGATAGCGTTTACAAAGCCTATCAACTATGGCTAGTACTTCATGCCTATTTTTCTCAAAATCACCGATTGCCATTGATATGGCTAAGGCAATATCCTTCATTTCCTGCTCTCCCATACCTCTTGTCGTGACTGCCGGTGTGCCTAATCGTATTCCGCTTGTCACAAACGGACTTAAGGGATCATAGGGAATTGCGTTTTTGTTGACTGTGATCTTGAGCTCATCAAGCATTTTTTCGGCATCCTTGCCTGTTACCCCTTTATTCTGAAGATCAACAAGCATAAGATGATTATCTGTACCGCCTGATATCAATTCAAACCCAATCTTCATCAACTCGCAAGATAAAGCCTTGGCATTGCTTAAAATGCGCTTTTGATATTCTGCAAATTCCGGCATCAAAGCCTCTTTGAAGGAAACAGCTTTAGCAGCTATTATATGCATAAGCGGTCCCCCCTGAGTTCCCGGGAAAATCGCTTTGTCGACGAGTTTTGCATATTGCTCTTTGCATAGGATCATACCGCCTCTTGGACCTCTTAATGTCTTATGGGTTGTGGTAGTCACAAAATCAGCGTACGGTACAGGCGAAGGATGCAATCCGCACGCTACAAGTCCGGCTATATGCGCCATATCCACCATTAGTAAGGCTTGGACCTTATCGGCTATATCTTTAAATCTCTTAAAATCTATTATCCGTGGATATGCACTCGCACCTGCAACGATCATTTTCGGTCTTGAACTTAAAGCTAATTCTTCTAATTTATCGTAATCTATAAGGCCATTATCCTTGTCAACACCATACGATACTATGTTGAAATATTTTCCGGAAATATTGACAGGACTTCCATGTGTCAGATGCCCTCCATGAGATAGATTCATTCCAAGAATAGTATCCCCCGGATTAAGTGCGGCAAAATAAACAGCCATATTCGCCTGTGCTCCCGAATGTGGTTGCACGTTCGCATGTTCTGACCCGAAAATGAGTTTTGCGCGTTCTATTGCCAGATTCTCGACTATATCGACAAATTCGCATCCTCCATAATATCTCTTGCCCGGATAGCCTTCGGCATATTTATTAGTTAAATGTGTACCCATTGCCGCAAGCACAGGCACACTGACGAAGTTCTCGGACGCAATAAGCTCAATATTACCGCGCTGACGTTTAAGCTCTTTCTCCATCGCTTCGGCTACTTCAGAATCGAATTTTCTAATCTCTTTAAAATTAATCATAACAAGCTCCTTTCATTAATTGGGCACATTTTCTAATATTTACTTTATTAGTAGAAACCCTAAAGATTTTCAATATTAAGCCTTGATATATCAAGAAAGCTTTCTTTCAGTGCAAGATAAAGTTTTCCGTAAATATTGTAGTATTTATCGTAAATGTCAACGTTTTTCCTTATAGGAGATTGTATACTCACAGTTTTTATGGCACAGTCACAAGCTTGACTTACATCTGAATAAACACCTGCGCCAACTCCTGCCAATAACGCTGCTCCCAAAGCAGGTCCCTCAGTCGAATTTATCGTATGTATACCGGTATCAAACATGTCCGCCTGCATTTGTCTCCACAGTGCGCTTTTCCCTCCTCCTCCGGACGCACGCACCTCATTTACCTCTATATCCATATCCTTAATGATTTCAAAGCAGTCTTTAAGACTGTAAGCAACACCCTCCATAAATGCCCTTATTACATCGTTGCGTGTATGCTTTGCTGTCATGCCAAATAATACACCTTTTGCATATGGATCAAGATGTGGAGTTCTCTCTCCCATAAGATATGGCAAATACATAAGTCCATTGCAGCCCGGATTAGCTTGCTCAGCTTCCTGAGCCATCAATTCGTATGGATCTACCCCCAAGAATCTTGCAAGCTCACGCTCACAACCACCGAAATTGTTTCTAAGCCATTGCAATGAAAGACCTGCACCCTGAGTCACACCCATAACATGCCATTTATCCGGCACAGCGTGGCAAAAAGTATGTACCCGCCCCTTAGGGTCGATTTTTACCTTATCCATAAAACCGAATACCACTCCGGATGTGCCTATAGTAGATGAAATAACCCCTGTCTTTACTATGCCGTTGCCTACGGCACCTGCCGCTTGATCTCCTCCGCCTCCCACGACCGGCGTCCCTTCATGAAGACCTGTAATTCTCGACGCTTCTGCGCTTATGTGTCCGCTAACCTGTTGCGATTCAAAGCACTCAGGCATCCAATCCTTATCAAACCCCAGTTTGCTGATTATCTCAACACTCCATTTTCTTTTCGGCACATCAAGCAGCTGGGTTCCTGAGGCATCCGAAACTTCCGTGGCGAATTGTCCGGTCAGCTTATATCTTATATAATCTTTCGGCAAAAGTACTTTTGAGATTTTATCAAAAATATCTCTTTGATGGCGTTTAACCCACATAAGTTTGGATGCGGTAAATCCTGTAAGTGCAGGATTGGCAGTTATGTTGATAAGATTATCTCTTCCTATCTCCTCGGTAATGATATCGCATTCCTGCTGAGTTCGCTGATCGCACCAGATAATAGAAGGTCTTAAAACTTCTCCGTTTTTATCAAGCAGCACCAGTCCGTGCATCTGTCCCGACAAACCTATGCCTTTAATCTCATCTGGCTTTATTCCGCTCTTTATGAGCATTTCCTTTATTGTTTCGATTGTGGCATTCCACCAATCTTCAGGTCTTTGTTCAGCCCAACCGATTTGAGGCTGATAAAGCGGGTATTCGTATACTGCGTCTGCTATTGTGTTGCCACAGAGATCAAAAAGTACCGTTTTAGTGCCTGATGTACCCACATCTATACCTAATAAATACATATTGCAGTCCTCCTTATTTTTTTAATATTTTAATTCCCTTTTTACAAAGGGTAAAAATCATTTGTTCTTATTACCAAACGTTACAATAGTAACACCCCAATCACCTTCTCCATATTTCCCTAATCGGAAATTCTCAACATGAGGGTGTGCACGAAGCATTTCATGTATACCATTTCGCAATATTCCCTGTCCCTTGCCGTGGATGATAGTTACTTCAACTAAACCACTCATAAGGGCATCATCTAAATATTTATCGACATTTAACAAAGCTTCTTCCAACTTCTGCCCCCTTACGCTAATTTCGGGTGAAGTGACTCTGCTGTTTAGGACTATTCTTTTTGATGGTACAGTTTCTCTTACAACTTTATCCTTTGTTCTCCTTACATTGGATATGTGAACATTTACTTTCATTATTCCAACCTGAACCAATACCTCTTCGTTCTGATCAAGCGATTCAAGTATATGACCGTATTGATCGAGATTTACTATATAAACTGCTTCTCCCGGTCTAAGATTCTTTGGGATCTCAAGACTTAAGGCATAAGCGGCTTTAACAGGAAGTGTTTCTTCTGTCTTATGAAAACTTTCCTTAAATTTACTCTTGCTTCTCGCAATTATGATGTTTCTTTGTTTAATATCTTGCTCTAAAGCTGATTGCTTTATCTCTCTTATAAGCTCTTCGGCTTGATCTTTTGCTGCAAGCAGAATCTCCTTAGCTTCATCCTTTGCCTTTCGCAACAAGGTTTCCCTTTTTTCTTCAATCTGGGTTTCCTTAGTTTCAAAAAGCGATTTGAGACTTTTTGCAGCTTCGAGCTCCTTTTTAGTCTCTTCTCTTTCAATTAAAGTCTTAAGTCTGTTTTGCTCAATGTTTTTTATGATCTCATCAAAACGCATATTTTCTTGGCTCACGAAATCTTTGGCTTTATCTATCAGATACTCGTTTAGTCCTAACCGCCTTGAAATCTCAAATGCGTTACTGCGTCCGGGAATACCTATAAATAGTCTGTAAGTCGGCCTTAACGTCTCGATATCAAATTCTGTCGAAGCATTTTCCATCCCGTTGCGAATAAGAGCAAATGCTTTAAGCTCACTGTAGTGTGTAGTGGCCATTACCGAAACTTTTTGGTCATTTAAATAATCCAATATAGACATCGCCAAAGCAGCTCCTTCGACAGGATCTGTTCCTGCACCTAACTCATCAAACAAAAGCAGAGTTCTTGAATCAGCTTTGTTAATCATTGTCACAATATTTGACATATGAGAAGAGAAAGTGCTGAGATTTTGCTCTATGCTCTGTTCGTCCCCGATGTCAGCGTATATTTTTTCAAATATTCCCATTTCGGTATCAATGCCGGCAGGAATATTAAGCCCTGATTGAGTCATCAGCAAAAATAAACCGGCTGTTTTTAGAGTTACCGTTTTACCACCCGTGTTTGGACCTGTAATTATCAATATCCTGAAATCGTTGCCTAGTCTTATGTTAATTGGCACAACCAAGCCGGAATCAATTAAAGGATGTCTACCTTTTACAATATTAAACTTTTGAGAAGAGATAATTCTAGGACGAATTGCCGCCATTGAAATGCTTAACTTCGCCTTTGCGAAGAAGAAGTCAAGCTGTGAAAGATTCTCAATGCTATCAGATAAATTCTGGCTATTACTTCCGACATGAGCGCTTAACTCAGCTAAAATTCTTTCAACCTCGTGATCCTCTTTTACTTTCCATTCCCTAAGTTCGTTATTAGCTTCAACCACAGACATTGGCTCAATAAAAACCGTAGCTCCGCTTGACGACTGATCGTGTATCAATCCTGAAACGTTTGATCTGAACTCCTGCTTAACCGGAACTACATAGCGTCCGTTTCGAATCGTTACTATAGATTCTTGCAGATACTTCTGAAACTGGGCGGAATTTATTATATTGCTTAATCTGTCCTTTACTTTTTCACTGCACTTTATAATCTGCCTTCTTATGTTTGCAAGTGCCGGACTTGCGTTATCGGAAATACGATCCTCAGACTCAATACAATGCGCAATTTCTCTGCTCAAGGAGTCATGCAGCCTTATCCCTGACACAATATAAGGTATAATACATAAACCCTCAAAGCGCTTTTTACCTTCCAATTCCTGTTTAACCCTTTTGCATATCCCCAGTACTTTTCCTATGTCAATAAGATCAGCAATACTTAGCGTAGCACCAATCTCAGCTCGTCTTAAAGTATTTCTTATATCGGGGAAACCATGTAAAGGGCTTGAACCTAAAGCGGTAATCACAGACTCAGCTTCGCTTGTTTCATCCAGAAGCTTTGCTATGGTCGTCTCCTCAACAGATGGCTTAAGTTTATAAGCAAGCTCCCTCCCCATCACGGAAACAGTCAGTTGAGCCAGCATAGATATGATTCTGTCAAATTCAAGAATGCGTAAAGTCCTATCGTCCATCCATTAACTCCTTTTGAGTGTATGAAAAAAATAATTTCCAGCATTGATTATACCACATCTTAAAGATGCTGTTGAACTATTTTGACTAATTCCGCTATAAAATCTCCGATAATCGGGAGATTTTGATTTGCAAGACGAGTTAAGAAATATAATGCCAGAGCTCCTAAAAGAGTAAAACCAACAGCCATCCCAAATCCTCTTACCAATCCTGCAACAAAATTGATAATAAGCATTTTTCTGATGTTACTAAGATGCTCCAGATACTCCGCAAATCTCATTTTCTCAAGCGTTCTGGCAAAATCATCAATTTTATCCATGATTCCACTTTCAGGATCCTTTTTCATACCGACACTTACCTCTCTATATAATTGTCCGGCTCAAATTTATTGTTTACATTAGTTGTTGTTTTGATTAATATAGTATGCAATGAAAACATCATGGTATGGGGACACACCGCTTCTCGATGGGAATGTGTCATTTCGCACTGTTATTGCGGTATGTCCCCGATTAAGTGAAGGGCTTTTTTAGCGGAGGAAGTAATGTATCAAAAAGTATTTACTGATTTGAATTTCACCAAAAGAGAGAAGAAAATACTGCATTTTTGGGAGGAAAATGATATTTTTAAAAAGTGTCTTAGGCACAGAGAAGACGGACCTTTGTACACTTTTTTCGAAGGACCGCCCACAGCCAACGGCAAACCCCATATAGGCCACGTGTTAACTCGTGTCATTAAAGATATTATCCCCAGATACAGGACTATGAAAGGTTACAATGTGCTTCGAAAGGCAGGTTGGGATACGCACGGTCTTCCTGTCGAGCTTGAGGTTGAAAAACAACTAGGCATCAATGGCAAGCCCCAAATAGAAGACTATGGCGTCGAACCGTTTATCAAGGCATGCAAGCAAAGCGTATGGAAATACAAAAAAGAATGGGAAGACATAAGCAGTCGTGTTGGATTCTGGATTGACATGGACAATCCATATGTGACATACAATAGCGAGTATATAGAATCCGTATGGTGGGCTTTGAAAAAGATATGGGATAAAGGTCTATTATACAGAGGTCATAAGGTCGTGCCCTATTGCCCTCGCTGCGGAACAGCGCTCTCAAGCCACGAATTGGCTCAGGGCTACAAAGATGTGACCGATAGCTCGATATTTGTCAAGTTTCCATTAAAAAACGAGACAGATGTGTTTTTTCTAGCCTGGACTACCACGCCATGGACCTTACCATCTAATGCGGCTCTTGTAGTGAATCCAAAAGCTGTTTATGTCAAAGTAGCTTTTGGCAATGAGACCTTTATACTGGCAGAAAAGCTTGTTACTGAATTATTTAAAGGAGAATACGAGATACTGTCACGTATCTCCGGCAATGATCTAGTCGGAGAAGAATACGAGCCTTTATTTGACTTTGCCGATTTAACTAAGAAGGCTCATTTCGTTGCAGCTGATAATTTTGTTTCGTTAGATGAAGGTAGCGGTATAGTTCATTGCGCTCCGGCTTTTGGTGACGATGATGCAAGGGTTGGCAAGAATAATGATTTGCCGTTTATTCAACTGGTAGATGAGCAGGGCAACTTTGTAGAGTCGGTTATCCCATGGAAAGGCATGTTTGTGAAAGATGCCGATCCCTTTATAATAGAACACTTAAAGACAAGAAATCTTATTTATTCTGTGTCTGACTATATGCATTCATACCCATTCTGTTGGAGATGCGACACCCCGCTTCTCTATTACGCTCGCAACACATGGTTTATTAGGATGTCAGCCGTAAAAGAAAATCTTATAAAAAATAACCACATGATAAATTGGCTTCCCGAAAACATTCGCGACGGAAGATTCGGAAACTTCCTTGAAAACGTTGTAGACTGGGGTTTAAGCCGCGAACGTTACTGGGGTACTCCACTGCCCATTTGGGAGTGCGAATGCGGTCATACTCACCTTGCCGGAAGCATCGACGAAATAAAAAGCTTAGGCGGTGAAATAAATAAGGATTCAGATTTGCATAAGCCGTACATCGATCAGGTTTTCTTGGATTGCCCACATTGTAAAGTACACAAAATGAAACGGGTACCGGAGGTAATTGACTGCTGGTTTGATTCTGGTTCCATGCCTTTTGCACAATGGCACTACCCTTTCGAAAACGAGGATATGTTTAATTCTCATTTTCCCGCTGAATTTATAAGCGAAGCTATAGATCAAACGAGAGGATGGTTTTATACTCTTCTTGCGATTTCGACATTACTCTTTGACGAACCTCCTTTTAAAAACTGCATTGTACTGGGACATGTACAGGATAAAGACGGACAGAAGATGAGCAAACACAAGGGAAATGTCCTGGACCCATGGTTGGTGCTTGATAATCAGGGAGCAGACGCCGTACGCTGGTATTTTTATGCAGGAAGCGCTCCTTGGCTGCCCAGTAGGTTTTACGAGGAAGCGGTAAATGAAATACAAAGAAAGTTCATGGGAACATTATGGAACACCTATGCTTTCTATGTCCTATATGCCGATATAGACGGTTTCAATCCCAGAAAATATAAGCTCGACTATAAAAAGCTTCCTGTTATGGATAAGTGGATACTTTCCAGGCTCAATTCTTTAATCGCATTTGTTGATAAGAATTTGGATGAGTATCTGATAACGGAACCCGCCAGAGCAATACATGAATTTATCGACGAATTAAGCAACTGGTATGTAAGGCGCGGCCGTAACCGTTTCTGGGGAAGTGGTATGCTTGACGATAAGATCAACGCATTTATGACTCTTTATACGGTTCTGGAGAACATTATACGCTTGCTTGCACCATTTGTTCCTTTCATAACAGAAGAGATCTATTTGAACATAGTCAGGAGTATAGATGAAAACGCACCTGAAAGCGTGCATTTGTGTGATTTCCCTAAGGCCGACAACGACTTAATAGATACCGCACTTGAAAAAAATATGGATTCAACACTAAAGCTGGTTGTATTGGGACGTTCGTGCAGAAACTTAGCAAATTTTAAAGTTCGTCAGCCTCTTTCCGCTATGTACGTAAACGGCGCTTCAAAATTGCCCGATGAGTTTGATGCTCTTATTACTGACGAACTCAACATTAAAAAGCTTGTTTTCACCGGAAATACTGATGATTTTATATCATATCGGATAAAGCCTCAGCTTAAATTGTTAGGGCCAAAATATGGCAAGATGCTGCCTCTAATAGCTGAAAAACTAAAAAGTATTGACACAGCACAAGCTGTTTCCAATCTTAACATCGGTCAGCCACTTGTGCTTGATCTTGAAAATCTTGTGATCGAGCTTAATTCCGATGAACTTATCATTGAAGCGGAACACAAGGAAGGTTTTGTGGTCGATACCAACCGAAATCTAACCGTGGCTCTTGATGTAAAACTTACCAGCCAGCTAGTCGAAGAAGGAATCGTCCGCGAATTAACAAGCAAAATACAAACAATGAGAAAAGAAGCGGGATTTGAAGTTTGCGACCATATAAAGGTTTATCACCACGATAGCCCTGAAATATCAGACATAATAGAAAGAAACACCGCAATAATCGCCGAAGATGTTCTGGCAATTGAGGTTATTGCCGGTAATGCCGAAGGATACGCTAAAGAATGGGATATTAATGGAAGAAAAGCAAATATTACGATTGTGAAGTCAGTTTAAAAAATCATTCAATAGAAGCCTCAAGTAATTTTGAGGCTTCTATTATTGTATAATTCCTCTTGTGTCTAAAAGTTCGATCTCCGCTTCAAGCAGCTTTTTAAACCTAATCCTGAAAACATCCAATTGTTTCTGAGATTCTTCTTGCTCTTTCCTTACTTCTAAAAGACTTTCCTTCCCCTGTTGCATAAGCTTAAAAGCTTCGGACTCCGCTTCTCTTAAGATCAACTCTGCTTTCTTCTGAGAGTTGGATACGACATCCTCAGCAGTTTTTTGAGCTGTTACAAGCGTTTCTTTCAGAGTTTCCTCAATTGCTCTGTATGTATCCAGTTTTTCCTTGGCTAACCGATACTTTTCCTTGATATCTATGTTCTCTTTATATAGTTTTTCGAAATCTTCGACAATCATATCCAGAAATTGGTCAACATCATCCGGATCATAACCCCTAAATTTTCTCGGGAAATCTTTGTTGTGAATCTCCATAGGCGTCAAAGCCATATCAATACCTCCTCAGTTTTAAACAAAAATCTAATACATAAAAGTCCTATAGCGCAAAAAATCCTGCACATCGCTCAATAATTGCATCAACAACATGAGCGCAAAATAAGCCAAAATAGGCGATAAATCAATAGGAAAACTTGATGTGGCGGTTAATCTGTCCGTTATCCTCCTAATTGGCCGTAATATTGGATTAATAAATTTCCCCAGCAGATCCCTTATAGGATGCATAGGGTCTAAAAACCAAGATAATAAAGCGTTTGCGATAATCATAAACGACAATACCCTCAAAAACCATATGACTCCTGCTAAAAGATATATTAAAACCATGTAAATAATCAAAACGGAAGCCCCCTATTCCTTTTCTTTAATATTTACCAAAGTAAAAAAACTCTTGCCCTTGAGTTCATCCGGAATATTGCCTACTATCTCGATGCTACTGGGGGCCAGAACAAAAATACCTCTTGATACTTTTTGAATCGTACCATCTAGCGCATAAATGGCGCCACTTATAAAATCCAGTACCCTTTGCGCCAAAGCGGCATCTAGAAACTCAAGAGTAATTACAACCGGTTTTCTGCTTTTTAAATTATTAATAATACTTTGAGTGTCGTCGAAGGTAGCTGGTTGATATACTACTACCTTCATATACGCTGATGTGTGAATATTAACCACTTTGCCTTTTTTAGTCTTCGATTGAAATATCGGCTCTAGCTGCTCCTCCTCATTTCTTTCGATATTGGTATCGGCATCTTCGCCTTCAATAACTCTTTCCTCAAGTCCCATAAAATTAAGTATTTTATTAAAAAGTTTACCTGCCATTTCTATTCCTCCTCACCTTCTATAATTTTATATAAATATTGTCTACACATAAATAAATTACTTGTCTGTGTTCAATTTGAACTTTCCTCAAAAATAGCTCTCCCTATTCTTACCATATTGCTTCCTTCTTCAACCGCAATATCATAATCATTACTCATTCCCATCGATAAGTAACACATGTCCACATTTGGATATTGAAGCATTTTTACTTTTTCAAAAAGAGATCTGAGCTTAGCAAAACATAGTCTGATCTCTCTTTGATCCGAACCATTTGATATAGGCGCAATCGTCATAAGACCTTTTACAAGAATGCGTGGAAACTTCGTAATTTTTTCAAGGAACAGCTCAAGCTCGTCCTGTTTCAACCCGTGCTTTGTCGCTTCCTCCGATACGTTAACCTGAACAAGAGCCTGAACGTATAAATCTAGGCTTTTTGCTCTTATGTCTAATTCATTAGCTAACGAGATACGATCAAGCGAATGTATAATATGTACTTTATCAATTACATACTTTACTTTGTTGGTCTGCAACGTTCCTAATAAATGCCATCTCGCATTCTCCCCAAAAGAATTAAATTTCATACAAAACTCTTGTACTCTGTTTTCCCCTAAATCACACAAGCCAAACTTCACAACATCAAGTATCCTGCTTTCTTCTACGCCCTTTGTCACGGCAATTATTCTGACATTCTCCGGGTCAGTACCTGAGCGAACCGCAGCCCTTGAGATCCTATGCTTGATAAGTTCAATTCTTGATTCAACGCTCACTCGTTAAATTCTTCCCTTCAAAGCAATATTAAGCCTGATTTTATACCGGATCAAAAAATCTCACTTAAAAGTCATTCCAAGACCACTCTGGTATTAATGTCTACATCCGTAGCATCTTCCACGTCCTTAATTATGGCATATTTATCGCCAAATGCCAATACCTCAACAGGAGCAAATAAAGACGAGTCGAGATGTGCTACTTTAACCCCATAAGTACCGTTTTGCTCTGTTAATGCACTTATTGGAATCATAAGTCCGCTTGTGTTTTTGCCTAATTCGACTTTTGCGGACCTTGTGTTTATTACAGCTTGTATATCATCGGTAAGCTCGATCACTATCAATGAAGATTTGCTGTTTCTTGAAATTTTTTGAACTCTTCCACCGAAAGATCTCTCGTAGTGTTCTAGAAAACGAAGTTCGATCTCATCTCCCGCATCATAAAAAACATCGGATTCTGTTGTTATAAAAGCAACAAACCACTTATTCGGATCGATCAGCCTGATAAAAGGTATTCTATCTTCAGATTGTTGGTCAATAACCGCATGCCTTTGTCTTATCAACGCATAGACATCATCAAACGTTACATAAGCAACAGCTTCAGGATTCAATAAATTTTCCAGTCCATCCGATGAAAAACTCACAATTCCTGAATCGACAGCTTTAACTTCAGTCATTGATTTACCAAGTTGCCTTTTAATCTCTGCTTCTTGTTCATATAAATCTTTTAAGTATTGGTCAGGAACAACAGTTTTATCTAGAATCTCCTGACGTTCCGCCAGTAACCTGCGTAAGTCTCGTTCTTTGTTTCCAAGATAGTATTGTTTGCCATCTCTTATATATACTTGGATATCCATTATTGTTTCGTTAATTTCAGATTGTAGCCCTAAAACATCTGAATCAAGTATATAACTGACGATATTTTCACGTTGATAAGTAAAGATTCGTTCCTGAACTTCATGAAGCTCATAAAGCAGTTGGCCGTCAAATTCCGGAGTAAAAAGCTTGGCTAGAAGCTCTCCTTCCTCTAACCACTCTCCTTCTGAAACAGAAAATTCAGCTCTCCCGTGTTTAGGCAGCTCATAAACTTCTTCTTCTCTTATAACCAAAGCGTCACCCTGAACCCTCAGGACTATCTCGCCTCTTTCAACAAAAACGTATCCGGCTTCATCAGATGAAGGAGGATAAAAATATAAATACGCAATAATCCCTGAGATACTCAACAATATAGCGAAAAATCTAAAACGTATTCTCCTTTTCATACGCATATATTCTATATAGACACCCGAATTCCTTCATTCTTTTAAAAATTTCCTACAAGGAAACGGTTATTCCATATACAACAGATATTCCGTCCCTTTTTTGTTCTTGACACAGTAAGTCAAATGCTGTATAGTGATGTTTGCGTAAAAATATTAACGGGGTGTAGCGCAGCTTGGTAGCGTACGTGCTTTGGGAGCATGGGGCCGTGGGTTCGAATCCCCCCACCCCGACCATAAGTCTTTTTATGATTTTTTTCTTTTTTTCGGGCCTTTAGCTCAATGGTCAGAGCAACCGGCTCATAACCGGTCGGTTCGGGGTTCGAGTCCCTGAAGGCCCACCACAAGTCAACCATGCGAAAGTGGTGGAATTGGCAGACGCGCTAGGTTCAGGGCCTAGTGGGTTCACACCCGTGGGGGTTCGAGTCCCCCCTTTCGCACCAATCAATTCAGATTGTTAAACTTTATTATCTCTCAAGCCACCAGAATCCTTGTATATCAAGATTGGTAAGTCCCAGTTCTTTTGCTCTATCCACCACTTCTCTGTATTCATCAACAGTAACCGTCCTTGCTATTTCTTCGAACTCACGAGCTCTAAATGAAGGCCGATATTGCGACATTATGTTGATATACGTATCCTTTGGCAAATTCTCAGCAATCCATTCCATAATCTCCAAAGAACCGGCAGAATTATTCGGCATAACCAAATGACGTATCATAAGCCCGCGTGTCATAACACCATCTTCACCGGGTATTGCGACTCCAACCTGACGATTCATCTCTAAAATTGCAGATTTAACTACTTCCGGATAAGATTTTGCGCCAGCCGCAAGCCTTTCCGCCACCTCACCGCTCCAAAATTTGATGTCCGGAAGATAAATATCGATTACCCCGTCAAGTAGTTTAAGTACTTCTAAAGACACAAAACCGCAGGTGTTAAATACAATCGGCAATCGTAATCCTTGTCCCGCAGCTATATCAATAGCTTTAACAATGTGTGCGACATAATGATTCGGGGTTACAAGATTTATGTTATGGACACCTCTTTTTTGCAGTTCTAGCATTGCATCAGCTAATTCCTCAACAGAAATTTCTTCGCCGCTCCCTTGATGGCTTATGTCCCAGTTAATGCAAAACACACATCTTAATGCGCAATGAGAAAAGAAGATCGTTCCTGAACCACCCCATCCCACCAATGGCCTCTCCTCCCCAAAATGAGGATGAGCAGACGCAACATAAAGCAGTGTACCGGGAGCTCTGCATATCCCTATTTCACCTTCGATTCGGTTAACTCTGCAGTTTCTCGGACAAAGTCGACACTCCTCCATCATCTCCCATAATTTTTCAGCCCGCGTCCTTAATTCGCCCGTGCGATGCAGCTCCATATAGGCTGGCTCAAACCCGTTGCTCACTTGCTCCACTATCTCCTCACCCTCTATAAGCTGTTCCCCAAGTCGATAATCTTCTGCTATTTCTGCTCTTGCCCACACGATGTAAGCTAATACTAAAATTACGGCTAGTAAGATTGTGCCTTTTAAAACTTTAGAAGTCACTTTTGACCCTCCTTTTTCCGAAATAATACGTTACCCATGAAGTAATACTAAAGCGAAATATAAAAACATCGCAACACCGCAGGACACATGCTTCGCACTCACTAGTTTTCGCATTATGTCTTAACTTAAATGAATTATTTACTAATCATTATAACAAAACTTACAAGTTTTAGAAATACAATTACAATGCAAGTCCCCAAAAGTCCAAGAAGGGGTAAAAGTATTACGCCGCCGACAATACCTCCAATCCCCCCTCCCAAAAGATCAGCGCCATAAATCAAACCGGCTGTTTGTGTGAAATCTGACTTGCTCTTAAGATTCATATAAAGTCTATTGGCCAAAGGAAACTGAGCGCCGACTAAAAAGCCGCTAATAAAGCAAAGACCTAAAAATAATCCCTTTAAACAAGGGAAAATACCCTCAGCAGCCAGATATGGACGCAGCAAAATGAAAACGAAAGGTAATACCAGTGCAAAACAGATTATAGCCAGATCAATGCCAATGAAAAATTTTATGTCACTTTTAATTCTTTTAAAAGACGATATCATGATAATTGCTCCCCCGGCGATACCTGTCATAAAAGTAGCTATAAGAAGCCCAATCCAAGCAAAAACATACCCGTAGATCGCTTGGAATGTAAAAATCAAAGCCAGGTCAAACACCATTCCCGCAAAACCGGTTGTTGCTATACATAAAGGAATGCCAAATGGACATGAGCGCCTGTTTTTGTTTTGAAAAATAAGAAAAAAGATAATAAAAGCTATAAAAAACCCAAAAAGTATCGGTAAATTTATCATTTCAAACCATCGAAAAGGCAAACGAAGATAAGGGGCATAAAGGGTGTTCCAATGAGATAAGCTGTAAAACACCCCACGCGGCTTGAAATCATGGTTGGTTCTAAGTGTGCCTTCTTCAGCAAATCTTATGAACCATTCTGTCCAGCCGGGATGAAGCATACGTTCGATATGCCAGGGAATCGCAAGATCAGCATCCAGATTGCGTTCTTTAAGTCTGTTCACCAGAATTGCTATATCCATCTTTTGGATGCCTTCGCTGTTTGAGGCAAGAAAAAGATTTCTCCCCTCTCCAGGGAATGGTCTAACATAAGAAAATACGATCTCAAGAGTACGAAATATGCTGACATTAAGATTTCTTAATTCTTCGGTTATATGGGTCAAGCAGCCGGGAAGGCTTATAACCAGTATACCCTCATCAGTAAGTCTATTTTGTGCAAGATAGAAAAACTCTTCGGTAAAATATCGATTGGTCCTTATATCCGACGGATTCGATGCTCCAACCAAAATCAAGTCATATTTATTTTCGGTTGTTTTGAGAAAATACCGTCCATCAACATGTTTAACATTTACCCTTTTATCGCTAAACTCCATTTCAGTAATAGGTTGCGGAAATTTTTTTATAAGCTCGATAAGCAGAGGATCAAGTTCAGTATAGTCGATCGTTTCTACCGAGGGATGCTTGAGAATCTCATTTATCACACCGCCTGCCCCGCCCCCCAAAACGAGAAGGTTCCGGGGGTAAGGATGCGAAAGCATCGAAGTATGCACAAATTCTTCAATTGCAATAATGTTTGGGATAGGTAAAGTGATGTGCTCGATACCATCTAAAAAGAAAGTATATTGTTCCTCAGTTTCCGTAACAACGATATTACCATATATGGAATTTTGGTAATGAACTACATTAAGGGGTGCCCACTGTTTTTCAATTGATTGGAGGTGTAAACCATTCGCTCCGTCTGTAAAAAGCAGATAAGCGCAGAACATGATCGACACAGCATAAAAAGCAATAATTACTCCGTTAAGCACACTACGCTTCCGGGCAAAAAACATTAGAACTAGGCAAGCCAAAAGATTTAGTAGGGTAAGCCCGATTGATATTTGAAATGCGTTAAAAAACGGGACCAAAAGATATGTCCAGCTAATACCTCCAACTATAGTCCCAATTGTTCCATAAATATACACCTTTCCGATAGAAACTGCGTTACTGCCAAAAAAATCCGAGCTGATTCTGCAACCGAGAGTAAACAAAGCCCCATTGAAAATGCCTATCGGTAAAAGTATAAAAAAGGAAGAATACAAAATAATAGAGAAGCCCAAACCCTCACCTATTGCAACATCGAGAAGGTTCTTTAGGATGCGAGCTAGGTAGATAGCCGCAGACAGAGATATAAAAAGTAACACGACAATACTTACGAAAATTTCAATCCGATGTTTAATCTTTTCAGCCCATTTGCCCATAATTAGAGAACCAAGTCCGCCCAAGATCAGCCAGTTGGCAAAAATTACGCCAATAGAAAGCTCGTTACCTGCAAAAACAACCAACAGTTCCCTCAGAAGAAGCATTTGGGCAACCAGACTACTGAACCCTATGGTGAATATGGCCAGTAACAAGCTTTTTTTAATAAAATTTTCATTAATCGTTTTCATTCGACCTCAAATGACATTAAATAATAATAGTCATATCCAGGGTTCTATTATTGCTCAACTATTGTGCACTTTGTCTTTCCGACAAAAAGAAGCGCTAGTGTTACATACAATTCACTATTCCTCAAATTCAATATCCGCCATGTCATAGGTAAATTCCACAAGCCATGGGTTCATCATTATAGGAACAGTACATCTTAATGCTAAAGCAATGGCATCGCTTGGCCTTGCGTCTATCACCAGTTTATCCCCGTTTATGCTTACATGTAGCGCCGCAAAATAGGTATTATCCCTGATGTCGGTGATAACAATTTTCTCGATTTTTCCACCTAGGGTTTCTATCGATGATTTTAGAAGATCATGAGTTAGTGGTCGGGGGGGCATAACTCCTTGCATAGGCATGGCAATACTGTTGGCTTCAAGAGCTCCAATCATGATAGGCAATACTTTCGTTTTCTCATCGTCTTCCAACAACACCGAAAATTCTCCGAGTTGATTTACGGTCACAGCCTTCACCATCATTTCCAACACTTTCTCCACCCCTCTTTCATAAAATTGCAAACCATTTACGCATCAATTATATCACATCAAAAGCTCAGATCATATGAGGAAAAACAAGTCCGCACACTCCGTAAAAATAAAATTCGCTGACTTAACCGTCAATCCTCTTGTAAAAGTATGTCCTCAGAGGCTTAAGGTTATATCTTTGCGGAAAAATGATTTGCTCAGTACTGCCTACGAACAACACCCCGTCACGTTCAAGAGAATCATGAAATTTCCGATAAAGCTCTTCCTTAGCTTCCTCTGTGAAATATATCATAACATTTCTACATAATATCAAGTGAAACTTTCCGGGGAAAGGCTCTCTTAACATATCATGTTGTCTGAATTCAACACAATTCTTTATTTTATCGTCGATCATGTATAATCCGTTTTGCTGTCTGAAAAAACCATCCTTAAGCTCAAGAGGCAAAGTTTCTAAACTTTTGCCGGTATATGCACCGGTTCCGGCTTTCTTTAGAGCCGCTACATCAAGGTCTGTTGCAAGTATTCTTATTGAGTTTAGGGATAAAAATGCGGAAAGCAGCATTGTAAGCGAGTAAGGCTCTTCCCCCGTTGAACAAGCTGCGCTCCATACACGTATATTATTCCCATGCTTTTTTATAAGATCAGGCAACACTTGCTGCTCTAATGTCTTCCATTGCTCAGGATTCCGATAAAACTCGGAGACATTTATGGTCAGATAATCCACGAATCTCTCCAATATAGCAGGATTAAGCATAAAAGCGTCGAAATAGTCCTTATATCCGTTATATCCACTTCTGCTTACAAGGGCATCGATTCGTCTTTTCATTTGGCGTTCTTTATAACTGGACAAATTAATGCCAGTCAATTCCATAACGCCTTTCTTAAAATCATCATATGACCAATTCATAAATTAAATAACTCCATCCTCACTTACAGCGACATAATATGGTTATATTCGACAATGTTATCATAATAGACATCAAAAGAAAAGTCGTGTATTTCACGGCTAAAGATTTTTGTAAAGGGGGTCTTAAAGTATTGTGAGGTCGATAATATTATCTGCTTTATATAAAATTTTATACATACTTACTATCCGCGAGAAATACATTATTCGTAACTTATGCCACCAGCAGGCACCGCCAAATCGCTTGCGTCATCATGTTTGTCTGCCTCTTTGATGCTAAGACTTATTTTTCGCTGCTTGGAATCAATCTTAAGAATTTTCGCAGTTATCATCTGACCGGCACTTAGCGCCTTTTCTACCGAAATCACGCGTTCTCTCGAGATCTGAGATATATGCACCAGAGCGTCCACGCCGGGCTCAAGTTCGATAAATGCACCAAAAGGGGCTATTCTTGCCACTTTGCCTGTTACAACGTCGCCTTCTGCAAAACGAGTGTCAATACCATCCCAGGGATGGGGATTGGCTTGTTTGTAACCTAATGAAATTTTCTCTTTTTCCCTGTTGACGGATAAAACTAATACCTCAACCTGCTGCCCTTCTTTCACGACCTCTCTCGGATGCGCTATACGTCTCCAAGATAAATCAGGCATTCTTATAAGACCGTCAATGCCTCCGATATCTACGAACACGCCAAAGTCGGTTAAACGCATTACCGTGCCATTTATTGTTTGTCCTTCGACAATAGAATCAAGCAAAGATTTTCGGTTCTGTGCCTGTTCAGTTTCAATCACAACTCTTTGTGATGCCACAATGCGGTTGCGTCGCTTGTCAATTTCTAGCACCTTTAGCCTAAGAGGTTTTCCAACAAAAGTTGAAAGGTCGTTTATAAATGCGGTTGATAGCTGCGAGGCAGGCACAAAAGCTCTTATCGAGCCAAAAATAGTCGCAACAACCCCTCCTTTGACGGCTTCAACACAAACCCCTTGAATTTCAAGTCCATCGTTCATGCTTTGCTCGATTTTTTCCCAAGCCAGTCTTTGCTCTATCGATTTTCTTGAAAGAATAACGTTTCCTTCACCGTCATTCACTTTAACTATTTCGAATTCACCACTGTCACCGGGTTTGAAAGTATTCGGCAATACTTCATCGGCAGGAAGAATTCCGTCTGATTTATATCCAAGATTTACTATGATTTCATTTGCCGATACGCTTATCACAATGCCTTTGACTATCTCGCCAGGTCTTAGTACCACCATGGTTTTGTGGAAGTCCGCCATTGTATTGAAATCATCTGAGTTCTGTTCCATTACCGATTTTTCCTGCCCATCGCCATCAAGTTGATGTTTTTCGTCTGTTTTAACGACTGACTCTGTTTCAAATTCTTGTTCTACCCTATCCTCAGTTTCAATATTTACTTGATCCTCAGGAGAAGAAGATTGTTCTTCTGTAAGCGGAACAGCTTGTTCAGATGCTTTATCATAGATACTATTGATCTTCGCAAGCACTTCGTTAATTACCCAATCAGGTGTCGAGGCCCCCGCAGTTATCCCTACAACCTTATCTTGTCCAAGTGTTGCCGTATCAATTTCCAAAGCGGTTTCAATCGCAAATGTATCAGGACATTCAACCTTGCATATTTCATATAGCTTTTGCGTATTCGAGCTATCTTTACCTCCAACCACAAACATAGTGGAAACCATTTTTGCTATCATTTGTGCTTCCATTTGACGTTCGCCCGTTGTATTGCATACGGTATTGAATACCTGCAAGTGGTCAATCCTTGAGCTTAAACCTCTTATCATTTCATCCCACAGATCATAGTTTATAGTTGTCTGTGCCACCACACATGCTTTAAACAGCTTTGGCAGTGCTTCTATCTGACCCGGATCGTCCAGTACATAAACATCATCAGAACACCACCCCATTATTCCAATAACTTCCGGATGCTCTTTTTGACCTATAATGATTATTGCGTAACCTTTTTTACTATAATCATTAACAAGACGATGTATCTTTTTCACAAAATGGCAAGTAGCATCGACGATTTTTATATCTTTTTCCTGCAACTTTGCATATATTTCTTCAGGCACACCGTGCGAGCGGATTATAACCACTCCCCCACTATCTATGTTCTCTAAAGATTCTTCAACAACTAGACCCTTTTTCTCCATTTCCGCAATTGCCTGAGCATTATGAATCAGTGGTCCAATGCTATACAACTTGCTCGTCCCATCCGCATACTCATATACCAGATCAACTGCCCTTCTTACGCCTGAACAAAATCCAGCACCTTGCGCAACAATAACTTTCAACAGAATTCCTCCTAGCCCAACATCTTTTTTATAGCCTGCCCCATTTCAACAGCCATTTTCTCCAACAGTTCGGTATTCGATTTTTGTTCGAAATAGCTCTCAAAACAAAGCGGTTTGCCAATTCTTAATTTAAGTGGTTTAAAGTATTTATATTCATCAACTATTGCAACCGGTATTATAACGGCTTTTGATTTATGTGCGATTGACGCAATACCATGAGAAAATTCCTGCAGTTTTCCGTCTTTACTCCTTGTCCCTTCCGGGAACATGCCGAAAACTCCGCCTTCATTCAATACTTTGAGGGAATTCTTTATTGCCGATATATCCGCAGTACCACGCTTGACCGGAAAAGCACCGACTCGCCTTAAAATCCAAGCCAATATCGGATTCTTAAACAGCTCAATTTTAGCCATAAAGTATATCTGTCGCGGTAATACGCAAGCGATCACCAAAGGATCGATAGCAGAAATATGATTAGCATAAACTATGGTTTTGCCATCGCAAGGGAAATTCTCCAAGCCTTCAACTTTCGGCCTGAAGAGCAGGTATACCAATGGACACAATAAACCGCGAACTAAACCGTACAACCAGATATCACCCCTATTTTAAATTGAGGAAATTTAATTAGAATACATTTAACCATTTCTTCTACCACTTGCTCAATCGTTTTATCCGTAGTATCTATAGCGATAGCGTCCTGTGCCTTGCATAAAGGTGCGAAATCCCGACTGCTATCGTTTAAGTCTCGAAGTCTTATCTCTTCGGTCACGCTTTGAAGCGTCAGGTTATCTCCATTACCTTGCATCTCTTTCCATCTGCGTCGCCCTCGTTCTTCAAGCGTTGCTTCCATAAAGAATTTAATATCCGCATTCGGCAGTACATATGTCCCAATATCTCTGCCATCTAGCACAACTGAATGCCGCTTGGCAATATTCCTTTGCATTTCAACCAATTTTAACCTTACCTTCGGTATAACGGCTATCGTCGAAGCAGCTCTTGATATTTCTACGGTTCTTATAGCTTCCGTAACGTCTTTGTTGTTAAGGTACATCCTCTGTTTGTCGTCTGAATGCTCAACACTTATGTTTATGAAATCAATAATACTCAGAACTTGTTCACGATCCGCAGTATCCGCATTTTCTTGAAGTACTCCGTAAGCAACGGTTCTGTACATAGCGCCGGTATCCAAATAAAGTATATTGAGTCGTTTGGCTATAATTTTAGCTACTGTACTTTTCCCCGCTCCCGCAGGACCGTCTATGGCTATTGAAAATTTACTCAATACAGTTTTCCTCCGTACCGTAACTGTTTCCAACAAGATCCGGTCTTAAGCAGATCGCTCCGCGAAGATATACATGCAAAGGGCTGACCTCTTGTTTAGCCCGAACATGCATGAGTAGTCTTATACACTTAGGGAGCGAGCCCGCAGTATTCATCTCTTGACAACAAATGAGCGGAACTGCAGTCAATCCAAGTTCCCTCGCTGCAACAGCAGGATAAACAGCGTCTAAATCTATTGTGGCCGTAAATATAATGCTTACTAATTGATCATGGTCTAAATCGTTTTTTTGAATTATTTCAGCCAATAGCTCTTTAGTTCTTAAAATAATCTCATCAGTATCGTTTCTGTCGACGGTTATAGCACCCCTCAGCGCATAAAAAAACATATAATCTCCTTTTGTACTGATATGCAATTATAGTCCAAAGTATTTTATTTTACAAGTATTTTCGAAACGCTTTTTATATTCCCTTTAAAAAACTTACATCGTTTAGGCTTACTATCACTTGCCTTTGAGGTTGTACATCCAATATATTTAAAGAAGCATTGTCAATTTTCATTTTCCAGATAAACGAAATATCAAGCTTTAGTAATAAAGCGATGAGCACTTTTGCGGTCAATGCATGACACACGACCAATATCGATTCATTAGACTTATTTACCAAGAAAAAGTGTCTTGCCAAAAAAAGATGCAATCTAGCTGCTACAGACGATATACTCTCGCCGTTCCCCGCAGGGTGAAACGAGTGATCCAAACGCCACTTGTCCAGTTCGCCAGGGAATTTCGTTTCTATCTCCTTAAGTGTTAAGCCTTCCCAATCGCCAAAGCATACTTCCCGCAATAAAGCATCCGATACCGGTGAAATGCCCATTTTTTCCCCTACTAAAGCCGCAGTTTCATAAGCTCGTTTCAAATCACTGCAAAATATCTTACTAACAGGCTCTTTTTCTAATCGGGCGGCTAAACTATAGGATTGAGTTAAACCCATAGCGCTAAGAGGTATATCCTTAGTGCCTTGAGTCTTTTGGTCTTGATTCCAAATGGTCTCTCCGTGTCTCACAATGTAAACCAGCATTAATTCACCTTTTGCCTATACATCGTCTTTACCTACATAGACATTGTATTTATCCCAAATCTTTTCAAGATCCGAAAACTCAACCGAAGTATCAGCTTTTTTACGTATACCGACTGCGATTATAAGGGCGTTTATGAGGCTTAAGGGCGCAACCAATGAATCGGCAAAAGAAGCCATATCGCTTCTCGCAAGCAGAGTATGATCGGCATAGGTTGTAAGAGGGGACAGCAAGCTATCAGTTATTGCGATTATTTTTGCCCCTTTATCTTTTGAAAATGCAATCGCTTCAACAGTTCGTCTTGCATATCGCGGAAAGCTAATTGCGATAAGAACGTCATGTTCCCCAACATGAATAAGTTGTTCAAAAATGTCGTTTACACCGGATGTCACCACTCTTACATTGTCAAATATAAAATTAAAATAATAGCCTATGAACTGAACAAGCGGAAGGGCGCTTCTGAGTCCCAGTATGTAAATCGAGCGTGCCTTGAATATGCTATCAACTACTTTTTCAAATGTCTCGCTGTCGGCCTCCTCGATAGTTAACCTTATGTTGTCCATATCCGCTTTTAGCGTTGTTTTCAAAACAGTCGATGAATCAAGCCCCGATACGATTTCAGCCCGCTGTGCGGATGTCAATTTGTTTCGTAGCATTTCCTGTAAAGATTTCTGAAGCTTCGGATATCCGTCATAACCCAGCATATAGGCAAAACGAACGACTGTAGATTCGCTTACATTAACCGTTTCACCCAATTTTACAGCGGTCATATACGCAGCTTTGTCATAACTTTTCAAAAGGAATGCTGCGATTGCTTTTTGTCCCTTACTCATATCTTTGTAGTTTGAACTTATCCTTTGCGATAGATCTTCTTTAATCTCCACAACCGCTTTCTCCTTTTCAATAAATTGCCCATAATAAAGTTTTGATCGATTAGTGTTCGTTTAAATCATAAATGGATACGAGCATCGTTTCATCATCTTTTTTGCTTAAGCCGAAAATTATATTTTTATCTTTAAGATTTTTATTGAGGAAATCTACAAGCTTATATAGATCCGTCGTATATCCTACGGCCTGTACGGCTAACAATCGCATAAAATGCCCTTCCCAAAACTTTGATTTTTATTATTGAACCACCCGGCAACATGGTCCATTAGTGCATACTTTGTCAAATCGTAGTGAATCGGCGTTACAGAGATACATTTCTGACTGACCGCCGCTATGTCCGTATCCTGTTCGTCATCGTCAACTGCCTCCCCTGCCAGCCAGTAATATGGGACACCTCTAGGATCTTCGCGTTCCACATAATTCGCAACATATCTGCGGACTCCCAGACGCGTTATTTTAACTCCGGAAACTTCTTCCTTAGATGCATCCGGTATATTGATATTAAGAAGCGTTCCCGGTGGTAGTGAGTATTTGAGCATTTTTTGTGCAATATCGAGAGCTACCTCTCCTGCTAGTGAAAAATCAATACTGTCATAATTATAATTGGATATTGCTGCAGACTGATATCCCAAAATACAGCCTTCTATTGCAGCCGACACAGTACCCGAATAAAACACATCTGTTCCGAGGTTTGGTCCTCTGTTTATTCCTGAAAAAATCAAGTCCACTTTCCCGTCTGTTAACACATCAACGCCTATCTTAACACAATCGGCAGGAGTTCCGCTAACAGAGAAGGCTTTAATAGCTAATCCAGGTAATTCCACCTTCTTAACCCTTATAGGATGGTGTATGGTTATAGCATGACCCGTAGCGCTTCTCTCAGAATCAGGCGCTACGACCACAACCTCCCCTAATCGGCTTAAACTTGAAGCCAACTGCAGTATCCCATCGGCAAAAATCCCATCATCGTTACAAACCAATATTTTCATAAATCTCCTCTTGGGAACATACCGCATAGACTCTTTCTACGAAGCTGCAGTGTGTCCCCTTTCCTTAAATAGGATGGACACAACTTTGCCCGATTAAAAGCGAGCTGTCAATCCCGTACTCCTTAGCTTCACGCAATTTAAAGAAATTCATCGCAACCTGCGGAAATAAAGCGTAGGATAGCACATCCTCCTCCTTTTGCATGTAGCCTTTAATCTCATCTCTATACTTTGGCAAAGCATCAGGCAAATCGTCAGCAGGTCTGTGCGTTATAGGTATATCGTTCCCAAGAATTTTTTGCTTTATATCCTCTTTTATATTTCCCGGAGGTTTGCCGTACTCACCTCTTATATATGCTTTAACCTCGCTTGGAACAACCTTATATCGTTCGCCTAGTATCACATTTAGAGCAGCCTGCGTACCGACAATTTGGCTTGTCGGGGTTACAAGAGGAGGATACCCTAGATCTTCGCGCACTTTGGGTATCTCTTTGACTACTTCCGAATACTTGTCAAGTTTGTTTTGTTGTTTGAGTTGTGATACCAGATTGGACAACATGCCACCCGGTACCTGATAAATAAGGTTATTCACATCAACAGCTAAAGCCTTATGATTCATAAGTCCTGATTCAATGTATTTTTCACGTAAAGTCTCAAAATATTCAGCAATCTTTGTAAGAAGGTCAAGATCATAGCCGGTATCGTAAACGCTTCCGCGCAATGCCATCACCAAAGGCTCGGTAGGTGGTTGGGATGAACCCATGGACAAAGGTGAAATCGCACAATCAACAACATCAACCCCTGCCTCTATAGCCTTCAAATAAGTCATTGAAGCCAAGCCGCTTGTATAGTGGGCATGAAGCTGAATGGGGATCTTTACAGCCGCCTTAAGCTGTGAGATCAACTCATATGCATAAAGAGGAGTCATAATCCCAGCCATATCTTTGAGACATAATGAATGCGCTCCCATCTGCTCAAACATTTTTGCGTTCTCAATATACTTCTCGGTATTATGAATCGGACTTACCGTATACACAACCGCCGCTTGAGCGTGAGCGCCTTCCTTTATTGTAGCGTCTATCGCTGTTTCAAGATTACGCGCATCATTTAACGCATCGAATATTCTTATGATATCTATACCATTGCCAACAGATCTCTTTACAAACTCACGCACAACGTCATCGGGATAATGTTTATATCCCAGTACATTCTGACCCCTCAAAAGCATCTGAAGTTTTGTTTTCTTAATTGCTTTACGCAATCTACGCAGTCTCATCCAAGGATCTTCGTTTAAAAATCTTAAGCACGAATCAAAGGTTGCTCCGCCCCATGCTTCCAAGGAATGAAAGCCAACCTCATCTAGAAGCTCCGCAACAGGCATCATTTCATCTGTCGTCATGCGGGTAGCAACCAGTGATTGATGTGCATCCCTTAAAACAGTTTCTGTAAATTTCACTTTTACCTCCCACAGTACCAAAAAATATCGTTAAATAATAGTCAGCAGAACATCGCCGGCTTTAACAGGCGAGCCTTTTACGGCTTTAAGCACACCTATTGTGCCGTCTTTCGGCGCTACAATTTCATTTTCCATCTTCATAGCTTCAAGGACGATCAAAACCTGCCCTCTTGAAACTTTGTCCTCAGGATTCACTTTGACTTCAAGCACAGTGCCCGGCATCGGAGCTGTCACAGGTACGCCGTTTCCTTCGGTTTTGCCAGGGTGGCTTATAACTTGCTCAGTTTTTTTAGGTTGTTGTTCGACTTTAACAGGTTGAACGGATTTTACCGCATCAAGTATGCTCTTAACCTTGACAGGCTCTTGATTCGTAGTAATACCAGCCAAAGGTGCTCCCTTAACTTCCTCCACTTCAACCTCGTAGGATTTTCCGTTTACGGTTACAATAAATTTCCTCACTTATTTCACTCCTCATACAAAATGGTTTACAACCTTAAGCATTAGGGACGGAACCTTTTGCTTTGCTTTCACTGCTCATAGAATATGACTTACAGCCTTGAAGCCATCTGATCCCGTCTGCCTATCTGATTCCAAGGCCTAGTTATCGGACTAGTAAGAGCAAACGGCTTAACTACTATATCATGGGTGGAACGATTTAAAGCCGCAGCGATTGCGGCAGTTATAACCGCTGTTAACTCCTCAAAACTAATATCAGAATCTTCGCTAACATAAAGCATCGCATATCACCTCTTTATTACTATAGGTCGAAATCTGAAGCCCAATACCGAATGTTAAAGACTAAAAGACTTACCTCCCGTTTTCGACCGCTGATGTCTGACGACCGAGATCTGTCCTATCGATAGAACCGTCCCCAATATTAGGCTTTATACGGGGAAATTACCATGTTTTTTAGGTGGTCTGCTTTCACGTTTTCCCTCAAGCATTTGAAGCGCATTGATAAGACGCGGTCTGGTAGCCTCAGGCTCTATAACATCATCAACATATCCCCTTTGAGCGGCTATGTATGGGTTGGCGAAACGATCATAATATTCCGCTATCTTCTTCTGTCTTGTCTCAATCGGATTCTCTGAAGCTTCTATCTCTTTTCTGAATATTATATTTGCGGCGCCATCAGGTCCCATGACCGCAATTTCCGCCGTAGGCCACGCCAATACTAAATCCGCTCCAAGATGTCTGCTGCTCATGGCTATATAAGCCCCGCCATACGCTTTCCTCAGAATTACATTAAGTTTGGGTACCGTAGCCTCGGAATACGCATATAATAGCTTTGCTCCATGCCTTATCACGCCTCCATGTTCTTGTCCCACACCGGGTAAATAGCCCGGTACGTCTGTAAAGGTAATAAGAGGAATGTTGAAAGCGTCACAAAATCGTATAAAACGCGCCGCTTTATCAGAAGCATTTATATCAAGGCATCCTGCAAGGTGTGCCGGTTGATTGGCTATTATAGCGACTGATCTTCCGTTAAGTCTTGCGAAGCCGATAACGATATTGCTCGCATATAGCGGTTGCACCTCAAAAAAATCGTCGTTGTCGACAACGGTGCGTATTACTTCTTTCACATCATAGATTTTGTTTGGACTGTCAGGTATGAGTTCGTTAAGCTTTGGCGAAAGACGGTTCGGATCGTCTGAACACTCATAAAGTGGCGGGTCTTCAATATTATTCTGCGGCAAAAAGCTTAAAAGCTTCTTTATCGCTTCAAAACACTCATGCTCGGTTTTAAAAGCAAAATGCGCAACTCCGCTTTTCTGGTTATGGGCTTGAGCCCCGCCTAATTCATCAGGTGTCACGGTTTCGCCCATAACGGCTTGTATGACCTGCGGGCCGGTGATAAACATTTTGCTTACATTATCAACCATAAAAACAAAATCTGTAAGTGCCGGGGAATAAACAGCGCCTCCTGCGCAAGGGCCTAAAATGGCTGAAATTTGAGGAATTACCCCGGATGCCAGAGTGTTTTTGAAAAAAATCTCCCCATACCCGCTTAGAGCGTCAATTCCTTCCTGTATTCTCGCACCTCCGGAATCATTCAAACATATTATCGGGCATCCCGTCTTCATTGCCATATCCATAATCTTTGTTATTTTTCCCGCATGCATCTCTCCTAATGAGCCGCCCATTACTGTAAAATCCTGAGCATAAATGTAGACCGGTCTTCCGTCAACGGTTGCATAGCCGGTCACCACGCCTTCCGCAGCTGTTTTGACTTTATCCATTCCTAATTCTGTTGCTCTGTGCTCAACAAACACACCGATTTCAGAGAAACTCCCCTTGTCGGCGAGTAAATCGATCCTTTCTCTGGCGGTCAGTTTTCCATTCTCATGCTGCTGACTGATCTTATCAAAACCTCCGCCTGTTCTTAGCGAAATCTTTTGATTCTGCATATTACTTATCCTGTCGTTTACACTCATCAGGCAACCTCCTTGTTTAGATGTTTGAAATAAAATATCTTATTCCTAACGTGGGTTCAGTTCTTTGTGTAGCGATGTTAATAAAATCGCTGTACTACGATTTTAGGTCCAATAAAAACGATAAAATTCCTTCTCGTACAATCTTTGCAGCCAGAATCGGAGTTCTGTCGGAAGAGTCATAAATCGGACTGACCTCTACAACGTCCATTCCGATAACGTTTAAGTTCCTAAGTATGCCTAGCGCTTTAATCAACTCACCGGGAGAACAGCCTCCGGGTTCAGGAGTTCCTGTTCCACAAGCATAGGCAGGATCCAAAACATCGATATCTATCGTTATGTATATAGGTCTTTTATCGATCTTTGGCAAAGCTTCAACAAGAGAGGGGACTATCTCAAAAGGATAGAAATTTGTATGAGCTTTGCCCCACTCGAATTCATCTTTCGTACCTGAACGAATTCCGAATTGGAATATATTGCGCCATCCCAAAAACTCTCCGCATCTTCTTATGACCGAAGCATGAGAGTTAATCTGTCCGAGATAATCAACCCTTAAATCTGCATGAGCATCAAAATGTAATAAAGCCAAGTCGTCTTTATATTTCTTATGAGCCTGCCTTATCACAGGAAAACTTATAGTATGCTCGCCTCCCAAAAAAAGAGGTTTTTTGCCATCCGAAAAAATCTCTGCCGCAGCGTTCTCTATGATATCGAGACTTCTTTGAACATCGCCAAATATAAGTTCGAGATCTCCTGCATCATAAAAGGATGCATCACTGAGATCTCTGTCAAGATAAGGGCTATACTCCTCAAGTCCAAAGGAGGTTTCCCTGATCTTTTGAGGTCCGAATCTTGCTCCCGGCCTAAAGCTTGTCGTAAAATCCATTGGCGCACCAACTATTATGACCGATGCATCTTCGTAATTGGATTTGCTTCCCATAAAGCGGCAGTTCCAGGAATTATCCCTTAACATTTTATGAGATCCCTTACAAAACGCGGTAGCTTGAACACAGCCTCAAATATCTCAGGCGTAAAATATCTGGTATCCGGTACTTCGCAAAGCTTTGATCTGTCAATCTGCAAAGGATCATATATCTTTGATCCCATAGTAAATGACCAAAGACCGCTTGGATAAGTCGGAATGCTCGCAAGATACAAACGTGTTATCGGAAAAATAGCTCTTATATCTTTATTGGTCTGCCTTATTAGTTCCTTATTAAAAAATGGGGATTCTGTCTGCGCTACAAAAAGACCGTCCTCTTTTAAGGCTTCATAAACCAAACGATAAAATCCTCCTGAAAACAGTCCTACCGCAGGTCCTACCGGATCGGTTGAGTCGACCATTATAACGTCAAATTTCCCCTTGTTATTAGCTATAAACTCTATACCGTCCTTTATTAGCACCTCGCACCTCGGATCGGATAAAGCACAGCTGATTTCAGGAAGATAAGTCTTGCTATTCTCCACTACTCTGCCATCTATTTCTACCAAATACGCTTTTTCTACGGATTTATGCTTTAAAATTTCACGGATAGCCCCTCCGTCCCCTCCACCTATCACCAGTACTTTTAATGGGTTTAAGTGAGTAAAAAGCGGAACATGGGTTATCATCTCATGATAAATAAATTCGTCCTCCATAGTGGTTTGTACCGCACCGTCCAAAACCAGCATAGTGCCAAATTGATCGGTATCTATGACTGCAAGACTTTGATAATCCGTCTGTTCAACAGCAAGAGTCTTTTTCACTTTACATGTTATGCCCATAAAAGGGGTTTGTTTCTCAGTATACCAAAGTTCCATCAATTTCCTCCCAAACAGTTTATAAATTCTCTAACTCCGATGGTTTTAAATATCTCCATTGACCAGGCTTTAAGTCCCCCAAGCTCAGATTCCCTATCCGTCCTCTTTTAAGATACATGATGGTAAAACCGACAGCCTCAAACATTCTTCTGATTTGTCGATTCTTTCCTTCTTTTATTATTATCTTATAAGTGGTAATTTTCCCGTCATATCCTTCTTCTTTTATTATTGCAGGAGCCGTTTTATATCCGCCAATGTCAATCCCTTCGCATAATTGTCTTACTTTATCCGCATCCAAACGTCCGTAAACTTGAGCATAATACTCTTTCTCAACCTCTTTACCCGGATGGGTTAACTTAAATGTCAGATCACCATCATTTGTAAGAAGCAGTAATCCTTCGGTATCAAAATCCAACCTTCCGATGGGATGTACTCTTATACTTTGATCGACAAGGGACACAACAGTCTTTCGTCCGAAAGGATCATGCAATGTAGTGAGAATTCCGCGAGGCTTATTAAGTAGTATGTAAACTTTCTGCCGCTTTTCGGATATCTTCTTTCCTTCTACCTTAACTTCATCACTTAAGGGATCAACCATAATATATGGCTGCTTGACGACTTTCCCGTTTATGCTCACCTTACCTGAAGCTATTATAAGTTCGCTTCGTCTTCTAGACGCAATCCCGCAAAGAGCCATATACTTTTGCAACCGCACTCTTGATGGCTCAAAACTTCTCATATCTCACCTCAAGCAAGTTTTTAAGGCAAACCCTTCAAAAAACTGCTTTTAAAAAAACAATCAGCAGCTCTATCGAACAGTAAAGACGCCATATTATGCATACAAATATACAGGCCATATCTGTAATACGGCCAATTTGCAGCTTAAAGTAATGCAAGCTGCAAATTCATTATTCTATAGTATACAACACTAGCGTCTGAGATGACAATAGAATTTTTACCGGTTAAATACCAATGCGGCATTGACCGCATAACAGAAGTCTCAGGTCAGATGCCGGAAATCGATCCTGAGTTCCGGCATCTGACCTGAGATCTTAGACCTCTTAGTATGGTACGTAATGCCGATCGCAAAGTGAATTTTGTGGTATGCATTCTTGTAATAGAACAGTTATTGTATTGTTTGCGGCTTATTTACATTTACCCTGTGCTTATCTATTATCTCCCTTATTTCCTCGACTACCTGAGGTACCATCTCAATAACCCTATCAATTGGTGTATCGAACCTTGCGGGAAGAAGCTTGATCTTGTCTTTTCCCACTACCAGAAAGGCTATTGGAGTTACAGAGACTCCCGCTCCCGTTCCTCCCGCAAAAGGCATAGTATTCTCTGCCGAATCCGCATCCCCGTTACTTTTGGCCCGCTTTGAATTTTTATCTTCATCTCTGTATTCGCCGCCTCCTGCCATAAAACCGAAGCAAACTCTGGAAATCGGTATTATCACATTGCCATCCGCAGTTTCCACAGCATCTCCTACTATAGTATTAACATCTATCATCTCTTTAATGTTTTCCATGGTCGTTCTCATTATGTTCTCAATTGGGTGCTGTTGCACTCTTTTCATCACCTTTCAATCTTGCTATAGCTAATATAAACAACGTAAGTATAATATAGCCTATTTTTAAACTGAATATACAATCGGCACGAAGGTCAAAATGACAATCTTTAAAATCCGGAATAACTTCTGTCGAAATATTGGCGAAAGGTTTCTTGCGCTTAACATAACGATTACAATATAGAAGCAAATTGTAAGCAAGCGCTGATGTCAAGGCAGTTGATGCGGCCTCTCCTGTGCCGATTCTCATAACAACTGAAAATTTGTGCAAACTAGACTTTGCACTGAGATATTTAATGATTCTCGCATGATGAGAATACAAAACTGTTGCATTTTGTACTGAATCTATCATCTCTTGAACGGTAATACGGTCATGATTGGTTGAATCAGTCTTAACAAGCCAAAAAGGATTATCAGGTCCCTGTTTTAACGATAAACTGTAGCGCGTATTTAAAAAACCCTTTAACATACAAAATACCACATACGAGCGATTTTTACCATCGTGTAATATTATCTTAGAATGAACCCGTAAAGATATAATAAATAGGCTCGCAGCTGCAGCGATGGTAATCACAGCCCACACAACAAGCAAATAGCTCATCCCTTTTCTTCCAAAGCAGGAAGTTCCATTAAGGATAAGAGCCCAAAACTTCTTAGAAATTGATCGGTAGTGCAATAAAGAATCGGCCGACCAATAACCCTAAGTCTCCCCGTTTCCTTAATAAGCCCATTTTTAAGCAAAACTGCCAATGAATGAGCGCAATTTGTTCCCCTGAGATTTTCTATATCCATGCGTGTTACGGGTTGATGATACGCAACGACAGACAACGTTTCAAGGCATGAGGGCGACAATCTCTTCTCGCGGGTTTTGCCGGTGAATCGCTCTATATATTCTTTGTACGACGGACATGTTGCCAATTTGAACGTATCGTTAGCTTTCAATATCCTAAGTCCTCTTCCCTCGGTTTTAAATCTTTCGATCATATTATCCATAAGTTTTCCGGCAGCTTTACGTTCTATTCCAAGTATACCCGATATTTCTGAAAGCGATACAGCTTCGCCTGACACAAAAAGGATGGCTTCAATTATTGCCATCATTTCATATTCGTCCATCCGGACTCCTTCCTTCGGATGATAACATCCGCAAACGGCTTCGTTTGGAGAAGCTCAATCATCCCATCAGAGGCCATCTTCAAAATAACCATGAAAGTCAAAACTATCTCAAATCGCTTGCTGCATCTTGAAAACAGCTCAAAAAACCCTATTTGCTTACGTTTCGCAAAAAAGATTTTCAATTCGTTAATTCTTGCTTTAAAAGTCTTTGTGTCTCGGTTCACAGTATGTACAACCGGATTTTGATGAGCTTTTTTAAGCTTGTTGGCTATTCTTGTGAAAGCTTCCGACAGCTTACCTGAATTATAGTCAGGTGACGAAGGCAATGCCTGTTCAACTGTCTTCGGTTTCATTTGAATTCTGTAAAATGAAGTTGAATTGGCCAAAGCCTGATCACCAAGCAGTAAAGCCGCTTGTTTTATTTTACTGTACTCCATTAATTTGATCTTAAGATCGCTTTCTATATTGTCATCAGGTTCTCTGTTTAAAGTTTTAGTATCAGGCAGCAATTTGCATGACTTAATATAAAGGAGAGTAGATGCCATAATCAAAAATTCCGAGGTAATTTCCATATCCATCTTCTGCATGTGTTCTATATAATTCATATACTGACCGGTTACTTCAGAGAGTGAAACGTCCTCAACACTAAGCTTTGCCTTGGAAACAAGCTGCAGCAAGACTTCAAGAGGACCTTCAAAATCATCAAGTTTTACTACATATCCCATATTAAACCAAACTTCCTAATTTTAAAGCATCATGAATATTAATGTCGCAAACTGCGACATTAAAGAATAGACGAATCCTGCCGGAATACCTACCACAATATCAAATATATTAAACCATATAAACGCTAAAAGCACTAAAAATCCATACCGTTCATACTGCATAAAAAACTTGTAAGGACGAGATTTTAGAAGCGCTTTTAATATATGATAGCCATCAAACGGAGGTATGGGAATTAGGTTAAGTATCGAAAAAATAATATTAAACCAGATTATTTTGTCTATAATCCTTGAACCAATGTCCGGAAACGCAGGTATGGCGATCAGAAGTATCAAAAACACGATGTAAGTCAGTATAGCCAATGTGATATTTGCGAGCGGTCCTGCAAATGATACCAGTATATCCCCGACCCTCTTGTTCCTGAAATTGTCCGGATTGACCTGAACGGGCTTTGCCCAGCCAAAACCGAACACCGCAAAGAATATAAGCCCGATCCAATCCACATGCGCCAAAGGATCAAGCGTAAGTCTGCCTTGGAATTTAGGCGTAGGATCTCCCATCTTGTAAGCCACAAAAGCATGAGCGAACTCATGGATAGTCATCGCAAGGAAAACAGCCGGAAGACTCAAGAGTATTTCAACCAAATCAAAGTTTAAAAAGTTCATGCTCGTCTCTCCTTGGATATAAGTTTATCGCAAGTGATTATAACATAAAAAGTGTGCGGTGAGCACACTTTTTTGAAATCGAGCCATATTCAGAATGGGAGTAAAATCAAACTTTTAGCCATAGTCTGAAAATTCTCTTTAAATAATCGAAAACCCCGGCAACTGCGACATCCCTGTCGGCTTCTATATCGGTTTGCGAGACGGTTTTGCTGTCTTTTAAAATCAAGAGGCTCCCAATTTTTTGTCCCTTTTGTATCGGGGCATAAAGCTTTGATTCCATCTCAACTTCCTGCTTAAAATTCATATTTTTCACCTGTCTTAGCCAATAACGAGATACTCTTGCCAACTAAGCCATCGATTTTTGTTTCTTTCCCACCTAGCACTAAAACTCCTTGGCGTATAACCTGCCCGCTTTGTACAACAGGCATCAGTTTGTAATTTGCGAATCCATAATCCAAAAGCTTAGCGGCTTCGGCAAATCTTATCTTTGAATTAGGAGCTGACATTATTATCGATATTAGCCTCATATTGTCGCGAACAGCAGAAGCCGCAACACAATGTCCCGCCTCACTCGTAAATCCGGTCTTAATCCCATCGCAACCGTCATAGAATCTAACCAGTCTGTTGGTATTGACTATCATTGTTTTTTCATCCCGCATGTAGTCAAGCCATGTAGTGCTCCATTTAAAAAACAATGGATGCCTTACAAGCTGTGACGACATAAGCGCTACATCATACGCTGTCGATGCCTGACCTTCTGATGGCAATCCATGGGAATTTTTAAAATTGGTATTAATCATTCCCAGCTGTTTTGCGCGTTCATTCATTTTATCCACAAAGCCTTGATGTGAACCGGCAATCTTCTCAGCTAAAGCAACGCTTGCGTCGTTTGCAGAAGCCATTATAACTGCTTTTAGCATAGTGGACACGGGAAACACTTCGCCTTTTGCTAAAAATACGGTAGAACCACCCATGCCCGCAGCATATCTGCTGACCTCCACCGGATCCTCAAGGCTGATTTCGCCCCGTTCTATCGCCTCTAAAGTCAGCAAAACGGTCATGACTTTCGTTATGCTTGCCATCGGAAGCTTTTGGTGTGGGTTTTTTTCAAATAGAACTGTCCCGGTAGTCCAATCCATCAGAAGCGCAGATTTTGCCTGTAAATCAATATCGGCCTGAGCAGTTGCAACACTTAAAGCACCGGTATTCGTAGCAAAAATTAAACCGCAAAATATAATACTAACCATTGCCCTGCAACAAATCCTAATCAGAACAATCCCTCCTTATAAACGGTCTCCAATTAGGCTGTCCACAGTCAATGACGCTTATTCACCAAAATTAGCATGCAAGATGCAGGTTTTACCTAGCGATTATGTACTCGACTTAAACCCCATATTTTTGAGTGCTCGCTATAGTCGAGTGACCTAATCTTTGCTGCAGTACCCGCAAATCAGTACCGTTACCAAGCATGTGCATAGCAAAAGAATGCCGCAACATGTTGGGAGTTATCTCTTTTTTTATTCCTGACTTTCTGTTGTAATGCTTGATTATCTTCCAAAATCCCTGGCGCGTCATCCGCGCTCCGTGCACATTTACAAACAAAGCTTTTTCATCGCTTCTTGCGATCATGCCGGTTCGAACTTTCGTTGTATATTGGCGTAAATACATGAGCCCTCCGGGATTTATCGGTATGACTTTCTCTTTATCCCTTCTTTTACATAGAAGATTACCGGAATCCGCATCGATATCCTCAATATCAAGAGCAATCAGTTCGGAGACCCTTAGTCCCGTGGCGTAAAGCAGTTCAAGCATCGCTTTGTCTCTTACGGCTTTATCATCATCGCCTTCCGGCTGTTTAAGCAAAATATGTATTTCCTGTTCGCTCAAAATATCCGCAGGCTTCCTCTCGCTTTTGGGAGTATCAACCTTCAACGTAGGATCTGTATCAGTATATCCTTTCATAATCATGAATCTATAAAAATTTCTTAAGGAGGAAAGCTTTCTCAACATTGTGGATGCCGACACGCCTTGCTCTAAAAGCCGTTTCATATAATATTCAACCATTTTGTTGAGTTCTATATCGTTAGCTGTTTTTTCCCTTGTGTTTAGAAACTCTAAAAATTGCCTTATGTCTCTTGAATAACTCTCAAGAGTATTAGCGGATAATTTACCCTCCTCCGATAAATGATTCTGATATTTTTCAAATAAGCCCTCCATTGAATCGAACTCCTCACCAAACAGAATAATACTAATGTTTCTTATTCCACGAAAATTGGAAAAATCCTTCACATCAACTGATCAAATTCCCAAACCGAACTCGAAAAGACAAACAGCAGCGGCGCAATAAATGTCTCGATCAAAGTAGAGATCATCAATAATGTCAGCAACAATAGAAACTGCTTTGTATAACCCTTAACAGCATCGTATTGATAAAGCCTTAGTCCATAGTTTTTCCTCTGCTTATATCCGTTTATACCGAAATTTAAAGAAACAACTGCCATCCTTACCAACACAGGGACGTATATTAACGATTGAGGCAAGAAACTGAATGTCACAAGCATTAATCCTTCAAATCCATAGTGATGTATAAAAAAACCAACTGTAAATCCGGAAAAAAAACCTTTAATACACATTATCAAAAATACAAAAGGAATACCGGGGAAATACAAACCCAAAGCCCAAATCGCCAGACTTACCTGTATATTTCGCAGAATTGATACCCACAATATGGTGGTATAGTTTATCGGATTCAAAGTGGACATATATAAATTGTTCTGTAAATATCCGGCAAATGCTCTCATTTGGTTTGAAGCTTCCGAAATCGACGTGAATGTACCCGCCGAAATACCTGTGGTATATGCAAATAATACCATAAGATAGAGGGTTTTATACCGAATTATATGTTCTGATAAATCAAATCGAATTATACCGGTCACGTGATCACTCCAAGAGCTATAAGAATTCAGGTTCCAGAATCAGAAACGCTAAGAATAAATCAAACTTACTTTCAGAAAAAGTTTATCCCAAAAAATTAACTTATCCCGAAAATTTATATAATGATTTTTATGCTATCAAAAAGCTACTTATGTCTTGTCCTATTCATTACTTCAATATTCGCAACCCAAGGTTGCCCGCAGCTCCTATAGCGTTAAAAAAAGCAGGGTTATCATCGATAGATCTGCCCATAGTTTCAGTTTTTAAACCATAGAAATCCATAGCCGCATCAATACCTCGTCCATCCAGCATCACAATGCTGTGCTTGCTACATAAGCCGGTGATTCTAAGTTGGTTTAATATTGTTTTGAACTCAAAACCGTTTAAAAGTGGGAGTGCCAGTCTCAAACGATTAGTCACAAACTCTCCTAATATTGTAAGCGAATGATGGCTTACTCCCGAATGCCGCTTCCGGTTGTCCGTAAATCCAAGTCTTGGGATGTATAGAATGTCACCTCCCAAGCATGCGACCATATTTGCATAGAGAGCCGATTCAAGGGTGCTAAAACCATATTTTGTGGCTGTCCCGCATATACCCGGTCCGCTTGCGATAATCGCCACATCACAATTCGTGACATTTAAAGCCGTACGAAGCGAGGTATACATATTGACACATTCATAATCACCACCGAAAGCATTTCCCGAGGTAACCGTAACATCGACTAATCCGTTACTCTTTAGCATTGCCGCACTTATACTGAAATGTAACGGCAAAGCCCCGTGATCATTCATAATATACGCAATTTTTAAGGTAGTACAAGAATAATACTTCAAATATGCGCATAACGGGGCAATCATACTGTGTAATTCGCCTATACAAACGAGTTTTCCACTAAAGTCTACAGGATTGTTATACCAGTGATGGTATGCACTGTCCTCCTCTTCAGCCATCAGAACCTTTAGTTGCATAGGCGTATATTTCAACTTCATACAATGGCCTTTACCGGACATCTTCTGTCTTTCAATCCGCATATTCGCAATTATATAATGAAATCCCCCGGTGCCAAGTTTAAGGCTTGCAGCCGTAGTGTTTACAACGACAACATCTTGGAGGTTAATTTTCCCCATCAAAAAATCATAATTTACCGCCTGTTTGACCGGATGATCTATGTCCAAGCGACATATTGTTTTGCCGCAGACTGATTCTAGCACTTCAATCACAATCGCTTTTACATGCTCAATTTGCACCCGTTTCTCCCCTTCCGTTTTTTAGCCTGCCTATGCAATCGATATAATTAAGGAATCTGTTTGATTCGATATATCCTGATATTGATCGATATTCGGCAAAAATGTGGATTAACGTGTAAAATGCGATAAAAACGCTTGCTTCCGCAACATTAAGATTCTTTACCGCATAGAATCCGATAATACCGCCAAGTAAATTCGCGCCGGTATCACCCAGCATATAGATCTCTTTCAACTCACCGCCAATGTAAATGATTAGAAAGGCTATAACAGGTATAAAAGCCCATAACGATCCATATCCGACCACAACAGTCATAACGAGAAGATTCAGCAAAAATCCCTTGATAGCCCGTCCCGGTCTTAAGTCCAACATATTAATAAAGTTCATGCAAAGAGCAAATAGAAACGTATATAACGGCCACACTTGCCAATTTACATGAAAGTATCCCGACACGATCGAGCCAGTGCCAATGCCCATCAGAATCTTTAACCATCCCGTGGAGCTTTTACCTGCGCTTGCAGCTGACAAGTGAGCTTTAATCCCTTTTATTCCTGTATCCGCGAGCATATCATCTATAAAGCCCAAAAAGCCGGTTAATGCGACTACCGCTATAAAAATGCCGCTGTCAGCCTTACTCTCCAACAGTACGAATGGCAGAATCCCGACCAAGCAAGTGAAAAACATTGCTAAACCCATGGAACTCACTAAAGTTTTTCCGGAGTAGTTATGTCTTAATATTCTTTTTTCACTAAGCAGCTTAAAAAATACGGGCACAATATAGAAAGACGCCGCTGTCGAAAGAATGAATGACAAAAGGCAATTCATTTTTAACTATATCTTTCCCTTAATTTAATCAACAAAACGAGCATTATATCCCAAAATTGCCTTCCTCTGTGCGTAAAGCCTTTTAAATCTCTTTTTGTCCTTCTGTGATTCATTTTCACTTCAACTTCATGAATTTTAGCGCCGCTTTTTATAAGATCAATCGTCATACCAAACTCCACACCAAAGCCGGGATAATCCAAATTTTCTTTGTTCATGATCCTCCTTAAAAAACCTCTTTGACCCGACAGAACGCTTTTAAGACATGTTCCGGTCAATAATCTCACACCAAATGCCGCTAATGCTCTAACAAGTCCAAAACCGGCTTTTTGCCCGTTATCCGGAAACACAGCAATTGTAATGTCAGCGTTGCCTTCGATTATAGGCTTTATTAGCTTTAATGCTTCTTTAGCGCTATCTTCAAGGTCTGCATCTAAAAATAGGAGTATTTCAGCGTTTTGATTCTCAATTCCCTTTTTAAGCGCATATCCCTTTCCGTAATTATTCAATAATCTCAGTACTCTAGCACCTTCCTGTGTGGCTTTATCAGCTGTTTGATCAGTTGAACCATCGTCTACCACCAGTATACTTTTGATGCATGATATGCTCTTTAAGGCTTTAATCGTATTTCCTATCCTATCTTCCTCATTGAATGCAGGTATAATCACCCCAACTTCGAAGCCGCACAAAGAGGAACTATTGTTTTTAATATGTTCCATCAGCGAAATTGACTCCATTCTTCATCTTTAGCTAAACTATCTTCCAATAGCGACACCAACGCCAATCTGCCATAAACGGTATTTACTGCGGAAATCGTTTCAATTCCAAGTTTTTTGTATTCGCTAATAGCACTTTTCTCAACTTCCATCATTTCAACAGCAACAATACGTATTCCGCTATCAAGCGCTTTTTTGAGTACAATAGTATCGAACAGAATATCTGATTGATCGTTATTTATCTCATAAGGTAAGCCATTTCCAGCCAAAATGATTACATCGTTAGCATCATACCCGGAACTCCACACCCCGCTTACTATCTCAATTTCCTTAAGATGCATCAAGAGTTGTGAAAAAAGTTGACCAGACACGCCTTCAAGTAAATCATTGGCAATTGTTTCGAATAGTTCGGATCTTTCAGGATATAAATCGATACCGCTCATTTCAAGCGGTTCTATCAAAGCTGCTACATCATCCGTATAAATGCTTTCACAAACACTCACATCCGTTTCTAAATACGCCCCCGCTACGTTTAAGAAAGTTGCGAGATCAGAATAATCATTATTTCTTCCTATTCTTATAAGTGCTACTCTAAGGCCATTGAGCCTGTTTTCCGCAAAATTGGCAAGTAAAAGATTTGATAGCATATCCGCTTGTTCCTTTTCTTCCATCAACACGTTTTTTTCAGTCTTTAACCTCTCAGTTTCTCCTTTAAGCTTTGAAATCTCCTTCTCAATTTGCTCAGCGATTAATTCCTGTTGATTCTCAATAATGTCATAAGAACCTAAAGTTATGCCGATCAGCATCCCAAGTCCCAGAGAAAGAAATATTCCGATCAATAATATGATATAGTATTTCGCGCTGTTCATATCAGCTAATCACCTAAATTCCTACTATCAGCCTTATGCGCAATAACACCAGACTTAAAAGTTCGTTTATCTGAGGCGACATTCTGGCGACAAGCCCTATCGGCAAAAGAGCGGCGATAAAAAGTGCGACTATAAATCCCGGATAAATTCTGTTTCTATAAAGCTCGCTCACTCCTTTTGCGTCGACCATTCTATACCCTACTTTCATCCTAACTAGCATAGTACTTGCCATTCCTTCTCTTCCCTTTTCCAAAAAATCAATTATATTCGTATGGCTTCCCACAGTAACTATCAATTCCGCCTTTTTCTCATAAGCCAGCAGCATAGCTATATCTTCGCTTGTTCCCGGAAAAGCAAACGCACAGGCGTTTAATTTCAGTGATTTGATCCGTTCCATACCGGGACAGCTTGAATCAGTATACGCATGCACCACAATCTCTTTAGAACGCCTTAAGCACTCATCGCTTGCGCTGTCCATATCACCCACCAAAACATCCGGCTTGTATCCAAACTCTAAAAGTGCGTCCCCACCGCCGTCCACTCCAATCATCACAGGATCTACCTCTTCTATGTAGCTGCGTATGGCTTTTAAGTCCTCATGATAGTTTTTTCCTCTTATAACTATCAAAACATGTTTTCCGGCAATATTAGCCTTAATATCAGGCAAACTCACAGGTCCTAAGATCGTATCCTTTTCTTTTTGAGCATATTCAAGAGTATTGTTAACAAACCTGTCAAGTACCCACCAAAGATTTTCGGAAGCCTCGTTCATCTTATCTTTGATGGAGTTGTGATCCAAGATCGAAGCGGAACAGACAAAATTACCGTTAACCCGGATTTGGCCATCAAGGTATTCGAGTGTATCATTTTCCATTATACCGTCAAAAACATTCTTACCAACGGCGTCAATTATTACGATACCCGAATCACTTAAAATCTTCGGTCCTTGATTCGGGTATTTCCCGCTTATAGACTGACAGCCGTTTACTATCGCTTTGACTTTTTTTTTACAAGTTGTCTTGCCGCCACCTCGTCTATATCCTTATGCAGTAAAACAGCAATATCGTTTGGCTCAAGCCTTTTTATGAGGTCTTTAGTTTTCTCGTCTTTTTTCACTCTGCCCTTAAACACAACTCATCTTCTCTTCCTATTGTTTCGTATCATATAGTAACCATATACAGGGCATATATACATAAAAAAACAACCCTCATTTGGGGGTTGTTTTTTTATGTATAATCTTTATCTGCCTACTCCCGCTTTTGAGCTAAGTTTTAATTTGTCTGCAATCATAGCAATAAATTCGCCATTAGTAGGCTTACCTTTATCATCATGAACTGTGTAGCCGAATAGTTTATTGATGGTATCCACACGCCCACGGTTCCATGCAACTTCTATAGCGTGTCGTATAGCTCTCTCCACTCTGCTGCCGGTAGTGTTAAATTTTATTGCTATACCCGGATAAATGTCTTTGGTTATTCCCCCTAAAAGATCCATATTATTGTATACCATCACAATGCCTTCTCTTAAATAGTGATATCCTTTTATATGGGCTGGCACACCTACCTCATGAAGTATTTCTGTTACATCCGATTCGATAGGAGATCTCTTCGGCGCTTGATACTGAAGTAAAGGTACTTCTATGAGTTTGTCGGGTATTTCATCGTACTCACTTTGACCTATTACTATCTCCCTTATCCTTTTTACAAGGACCTCCATATCAAAAGGTTTGACCACATAGTAGTCTGCTCCCATAGATATTGCGCGTTGGGTGATTTTATCCTGTCCTATAGCGGATAACATAATGACTTTAGGAGGTTTGTCCATACCGCTGCTCATTACACGTTCCAAAACTCCCAGCCCGTCAATCTGCGGCATGATGATATCGAGAATCACGACATCCGGATTTAAGTTAAATATGATGTCTAAAGCCTCATTCCCATCATTTGCTATACCTATCACTTCGATATCCGGTTGCCTTCCAAAATATTCGCTGATTATCTCGCAGAAGTCTTTGTTGTCATCAGCTATCAGCACTGAAATTCCATAGTCGGGCAAACTGAACGACCTCCTTATACAAAAATCCATTTTTAGGTTTTCTATTTATTGTAATTCGACAAACGATCAAATTTTCCTGCATGTTTAACTTGTGTACCAAAATATTCTTTTATCAATCCAGAATCTTCTCAGCTTCTTTCAGCATCCATTCTATAAATATAGCATACCCCTTAGTGGGATCATTTACGAAAACGTGGGTTATAGCTCCTACAAGCCTCCCGTTCTGAATTATCGGACTACCGCTCATACCTTGAACTATCCCACCTGTCCGGTTGAGCAGATCAGGATCTGTTATCTGTACGATCATCCCTTTCGGATTAGGATAGTTTTGACGATTTATCCCTACTATCTCCATTTCAAACTGCTCAACGCCGTTTCCATCAACGGTTGTGAGAAGGGTTGCGCTTCCGACATTAACTGTAAATTGACAGCCTACCGGCAGAGGCTTTTTGTACAGCAGGTTCGGAACAGGTCTGCGCACATTACCATAAATACCATATTTTGTGTTTTTGACTATATCGCCTATGATTCTGTCGCGCTCAGAGAATCCTCCCCTCAATTCTCCGGGTTCTCCCCGTCTTCCTTGTCTTACATCTATTACATCAGATTGGACAATCTCACCGTCTTTGACAGACAGCAACATTCCTGTATCAACATCTGTTATCGCATGACCTAAAGCCCCAAATCGACCATTTTTAGCATCGTAAAACGTAAGGGTGCCTACTCCCGCAGTACTGTCTCTGACCCACAAACCCAAACGGTATTTTGAGTCTTGAGCGTCTTTTACCGGTAACACATCAGCTCGAAACGATACTTTCCCCCGTTTGATTTCTATATCAACCTCACCGTCTCCGGACTCATTGATCATCTCGGAGAGATGCCTGGCATTTTCTACTGTAATATTGTTCACACTTTCAATAATATCTCCCGGCCTTATGCCGGCATAAGCTGCCGGATGATGTCTTTCACCGTTTAAATCAGAAACTTCAGATATGCCCACCACAAGCGCACCTCTTATGTTCATCGATACCCCGATGGAATTGCCGCCGGGAAAAACGCTTTGTTGCTTTTTCAGCTCAACTTGTATCCTTTTTATCGGTATTAAGCCAAACAAATCAAGCCTTAGAAAGAGGTTATCAGATTCTTGAAAAAATGATCCTTCTGTTCTTAAAGTCCCTCTCGATGAATTCTCCGGATAAAATCCGCCGACCATATCCGATATATTTAAGCCATCCTTGTTAATCTCAACAAAGAATGGCAGTCTTAAATCTAAATCTGTTACGTTTTCTTCGACTAAATAAATTTTGGGAGGAATGTTTCTTAAACTTTGCACAAAAGGAGAATAATTGATCAAAATCAAAGCCGCAGATAAAATCCACCCTACTGTCCTTTTGATCCGCAGTGTACTCATGCTGCCTGTTCCGCCCCTTCCATATAACATTTGAAAGAATCGATTATCTTGCATTTAAGTTAACCGGATGAAGCTTTTATTATTCAGTTGTGAAAAAAATCATTGTTAACGATTTATGTTTTAAAAGCTTGCGCTCTATCAATCAGCTCTTTTGCGTGTTCAAGGCTTAATTTGGTAAGCGTGCTTGTTCCAATCATTTTGGCCAATTCTTCTTGTCTTTGATTATCATCCAATCGCTGCACAAAGGTTATCGTCCGATTATCCATAAAATCCTTTTTTACCCTGAAATGAGCATCAGCCATTGCCGCTATCTGCGGTAAATGTGTTACACATATAACCTGATGAAATTTTGAGACGCCATTCATCTTTTCAGCCACCACTTGTGCTATTCTGCCGCTTATACCTACGTCGGCCTCATCAAATATCAAAACGGGAATATCGTCCGTTTTCGCTAGAATAGTTTTAAAGGCAAGCATAATGCGGGATACTTCCCCTCCCGACACAATCTTTACAAGAGGCTTCATCGGTTCTCCCGGATTGGTTGATATCATGAATTCTACTTTATCGACTCCATCTTCAGTAAAAACATCATCATTCGCATCGCCAGCTTCACCTGAACTTAAAGCTACTTGAAAGTTAGACTTATCCATACCCAGCTCTGCTAATTGCTGTAAAAGCTCTACGCAAAATTCTTTGGCAATTATACTTCTCTTTTCGGTCAATTTTAAGCTTGTACCCGATAGTTCATCAAATAATACCTTTTGCCGGCTTTCAAGCTCAGATAATTTCTCTTCTCGCCCTTCCAATCCGAATAATTGCGATTCCATCTTTTCTTTGTATTCCAGTATTCCCTCAATCGTGTTTCCGTATTTCCTTTTTAGTGACTGGATTAACGCAATTCTGCTCTCAACCTCATCTAAGCGATCGGGCTGTGTAAAAGATGAATCTTTGTAATTCCTTACTAGCGATATTATCTCCTGCAACTGATAATACACATTATCCAGATCGTTTAAAAGCGTTTCGTATTTTTGATCAAAATGAGCCACCTGCTTTATTTGATATAAAGCCTTCGCCATCTGATCATGGCAGGATATCTGCTGCTGTGTGCCGGAAAAAAGCAAGGAGTAACTGCCGTGTAAAGCATCAGTAATTTTCCCCGCATTTTGTAAAATTAACCGTTCTTTTGCAAGATCCTCCGGTTCTCCCGGCTTAAGATTTGCCTTTTTGATCTCATCGATTTTATATCTTAACACGTCTTTTAGCACAGTGTCGTCGTTTTCATGTTTTTTTAATTTAGAAATCTCGTCTTTAACCGATTTCCAGCGGTAATAAGATCCGAAAACCTCTTGCTTAAGCTTCGACATATGATCCTGTCCTAAGCTGTCAAGAAACCTTATATGTTGTTCGGAAGACAAAAGCGACTGATGCTCATGTTGTCCGTGAATATCAAGGATTAAGCGGCCGGCTTCCTTTAGCATAGCCAAAGTAGCGGTATAGCCGTTTATCTTGCAAATATTCCTTCCGCTTTGGATGATCTGGCGTGTTAATAGTACGCTTTTATCATCCTGAGGCTCAACTCCTGAATCGATCAGTAATGCGTTTAATCTATCGCATTTTTCGATATAAAAAAGACCCTCAACCAGGGCCGACTCCTTTCCCGTCTGAATAAGACTTTTATCCGCCCTATCTCCGAGTAGAAGGCCAACCGCATCGATTATTATCGATTTACCCGCACCTGTTTCTCCTGTAAGTACATTTAGGCCACTCTCGAACTCAATGCTTAAATCATCTATAAGTGCCAAATTTTTAATTCGTAATCGGCTGAGCATGCTCCCCCCAAAAACTATTTCAGCATTCTGTTAAATCGTTCCATTACGTTTTGAACCAGTCCGTTATCCCTGACGATCACAAGTATTGTGTCATCACCGGCTACGCACCCGACTATTTCCTGCCAGCGCAAGGCATCTATGGCGGCCGCCGCCGCCTGCGCTCCTGCTGCTATGGTCTTTATTACAATAAGATTATTTGCATAATCAAGAGATATCACCGATTCGGCAAAAACACGAATTAATCTATCATGTATTGCTGCCTCAGCCCTCTCTATGGAGGTATACTTGTATATGCCCGATGTTGTGAGAGCTTTCGTTAAGCGCATCTCCTTTATATCCCTTGACACCGTTGCCTGTGTGACGTCAATTCCATAACTTATTAGTTCTGAGAGCAGCTCTTCCTGAGTACCAATTACTTTTTCTTCTATTATCTTAAGAATTCTCGCATGTCGCTCATTTTTCATTGTCAAAGCCTCGCTTCATTTCGTTTCTTCGTTTTCGAAAAGCCTTTCAGTCAGTTTTGCCCGCAAAACCTTATAAAAATTCCTGTGCCTTATGCGAACAAGTTTAGTATAATGCTCAAATCTCCCTACAGTCACAATGTCACCCTCAAAAAGCGAGGTTCCCTCTTGACCATCAACTGTTAGAAGCACATCACGATTCCTGTCAATTATTTCGATCGTTATTTCGCTTTTATAACCGGTCACTATCGGGCGAATGTTTAGCGAATGCGGACAAATTGGTGTCAAAAGCATACATTCCATATCAGGGCTAATTATAGGACCTCCTGCTGATAAGGAATATGCGGTCGAACCGGTAGGACTGGATACTAACAAACCATCGGCGGGATAGAAGTTGACCAACTCTCCGTTTATATACGCCTTAAGATGTATAATTCTGGCAAATGATGCTTTTGCAACCGCAACGTCGTTTAATGCCGTAAAGCTTTCGGTTCTACCGTCTTTCCCTTTAAGATTGACCTTGAGCATCATCCTTTTTTCTATGGTATATTCTCCGCTAGTCAGTGAGTCAAAAGCCATATCAGCATCTGCGATCTCAATTTCTGTGAGAAAGCCTAATCTGCCCAAATTAAAGCCCAATACAGGAACACCATGTTCAGCTGCCTTGCGCGCAACGGAAAGAAGAGTACCATCGCCGCCAAGACTTATCAGAAGATCGACTTTTTCATATATAAGTGCTTCATCGCAAGACGTTCCGATTTTAATGATATCACTAACCTTATTAGGTACAAAAGTCTCAAATCCCCGTTCGAGCAACTTTACAAGCATCTCATGTGTTTTTATTCCATTAGGATCTTTTGTTATGTTAGTAATAACACCAACGCGTTTCATTGTTTTCCCATCCAATCATAAAAGTTCAAAATGAGCAATTTCCACGAGTGATTCGATATCTTGTTTAGTTATGGTGCGAATATCCGCCTGATCTTTACGCATATGCATAAAGAACTCTATGTTACCGCTAGGACCTTTTAAAGGCGAAAATGTCAAATCCAGCAAACTCAAACTATTACTTAGGCAAAACTCCGCCATTCCGGTTAACACCTCGATATGCACATCAGGATCGCTCACTACACCGTTTCTTTTGACTTTTCCCTTGCCCGCTTCAAACTGAGGCTTCAAAAGAGCAACGATATGGCCTGAATCGTTAAGCAACCTGTCAACTACCGGCAATACCAGCTTCAATGATATAAAGGAAACATCTATAACTGCGCCGTTTATCCTATCATCGAACATGTCAGGCGATGCATTTCTTATGTTGATACGTTCCATTGCAACAACCCTTTGATCGCAGCGAAGCTTCCATGCTAACTGTCCATAACCTACATCCACCGCATACACTTTTAAAGCGCCATGTTTAAGAAGGCAATCAGTAAACCCCCCTGTTGACGCTCCCACATCGATAAACACCTTTTGCTCTGTTTGAATGTCAAATTCCTTCAAAGCCTTTTCAAGCTTAAGGCCTCCTCGTCCCACATAAGCGCAAGCAGGTCCCGAAGTCGTGATATTGCAGTCAGTTTTTACTAAAGTTCCCGGCTTGTCAACCTTTATGTTGTCAACAAACACATTTCCGCAAATCACTGAAAGTTTCGCCTTTTCGCGAGTAGTTTCAAGACCTCTATTTACCATCAGAACATCCAATCTTTCTTTTGATACCGCCATGGTGTTTTCATCCTCCTGATGCTACAGCGAAATACATCACATTTTTTGTTGTAGAGTTAAAAACGAGCTTATTCGTAAAGCTATCCCGTTTGAGTCTAATCCGAACCGTTCCAATAGTGTGTCAACTTTGCCATGGGGAATAAAAGAATCAGGCATTCCAATGTTAAGCATAGATACATCTAAACTATTTTGCACCACAAACTCGTTTATAAAACTCCCGAAGCCGCCGTGTACTGCGCTGTCCTCAATTGTAATCCACTTGGAATATTGTTTTGCCATATCAAATAGCATTTGTTCGTCTAGAGGCTTGATCACACGGGAATTCACGATTTGTAAAGATATTCCTTTTAGGTCTAAAAGCTCTGCGGCTTTACATGAAATGGCCAACATTCTGCCAAAAGTGAGTATAAGACAGTCACTCCCTTCCTTAATGATTTCCCAGCAAGGATTAAATGTACATGCCGGTTCGTGGATATTTTCGACATCTGACAACTGTGAGCTTTTTTCATACCTTATGGCTACCGGAGCATTAACGTTTAAGGTAGCATCAAGCATTCGCCTGAATTCATCGGTATTCTTCGGCGCCCATATGGATATGTTTGGTATATGCCGCAAAAAAGCGATATCAAACATACCGTGATGTGTTTCGCCATCTTCACCGGCTATTCCTGCCCTGTCAATCAAAAGAGTAACAGGAAGTCTTTGAATACAGACGTCATGAAGAATCTGATCGTAAGCGCGCTGTAAAAATGTAGAATATACGGCAACATACGGTTTGATACCGCGGCTCGCCATACCTGCCGCAAGCGTTACCGCATGCTGTTCAGCAATCCCTACATCGAAAAACCGGTCGGGAAAATGCTCCCGAAAAACAGTAAGTCCTGTTCCTTCCGTCATTGCCGCAGTAATTGCAGTAACCCTTTTATCCCGTTTAGCCATATCGACCAAATGTTCTCCCAACACCTGCGAAAAATTTATATAAGACTTAGAATTAAATTCTCCTGTCTTTAGTTGAAATGGGGGTACACTGTGAAAAATGTCCGGACTTGACTCCGCCATTTCATATCCTTTACCTTTTGTAGTGACCACATGAATTAACACAGGTCCTTTTATGACTGCCGAACGTTTCAATATCGTTATTAGATTGGGTAAATCGTGGCCATCGACAGGACCTAAATACCTAAAACCCATTTCCTCAAATATTATCCCGGGAACAAAGAAATATTTAATACTCTTTTTAAACTTTTCAAACGCCTTTGCCATGAATTTACCCAGAATAGGAAGCCTGTCAAAAAATGTGCTTATACCCTTTTTAAACCATGCATATTTAGGGTGAGTGCGAATTCGCGATAAATGTTTCGCAAGTGCCCCTACGTTTGGATTTATACACATTTGGTTGTCATTTAATATTACCGTAAGATCGGTTGTGGAATGCCCGGCATCGTTTAACGCCTCAAATGCTAACCCACCCGTAAGAGAGCCATCGCCTATGATTGCGGCAACTTTAAAGCTTTCATCTAAGATATCCCGTGATCGGGCTATCCCCAATGCCGCCGATATGGAAGTACTGCTGTGCCCGGTCTCAAAACAATCATGTTCACTTTCATTGCGTTTCGGAAATCCGCTTATTCCTCCATACTGTCTCAAAGAATGAAACAGTTCTTTTCGATCGGTCAAAATTTTATGTACATATGTCTGATGTCCCACATCCCATATCAATTTATCGTTAGGACTGTCAAATACATAGTGTAATGCCAATGTTAACTCAACTACTCCTAAATTGGAAGCTAAGTGTCCTCCCGTTTTAGACAGGTAAAAAAGCAAAAACTGTCTGATTTCACCAGCTAGTTCGTCTAGTTCTTTATAGGAAAATAGCTTTAAGCATTTTGGCGAGTCGACAGAATCAAGCAAAGGATATTTGTTCATTGTTAAGTTCTCTCCTAAGTCATATCAACAACAGCGAAACGACTATACCCAGCAACGCTCCGGCTATAACCTCGACAGGCGTATGCCCTATTAACTCTTTCAGTTTTTCAGGTTCAATCTCCTTATGAGCATAGAGCTGTTCTAATATCTCGTTTAACACTGCTGCATGCTTTCCCGATGCCCTTCTCACTCCTGCCGCATCATACATAACGACTAAAGCTATCATGACAGAAAGCGCAAATATAGCGGAATCAAATCCTTCAATACGGCCAACCGATGTTGCAAGTGATACAGCTAAAGCTGAATGCGCACTCGGCATTCCTCCGGCTTCAATAAATCGTTTTAAATCAAGTCTTCCCATAAAAACAATAGTCAACGGCACTTTTAAAATCTGTGCAATTAGCCATGCTAAAATGCTGACGAGAAGTATATTGTTATCAAATACCTGTCCTATTATATTCACATTCGTTTCCTCATTCTCTTCGTCCGACTAAATAATGAGCAATCTGTCTTAAGAATAAGGCTCTTTTCCCGAATACATCCAATTCCTGCAAGGCTTTATCGAGTAAGCCCTGTGCCTTGTTTTTTGAACCCTCAAGACCATATACTACAGGATATGTAAATTTGCCGCACTTTTGTCCACACTCTACAGCAAGATCCTCACTTTTAAAATCAAGAACATCGTCGATAATCTGAAAAGCCAATCCTATGAAATCGCCAAATAATCCTAAAGATCTCAACTCATTTTCGTTTGCTTTTGCAAGGGTTGCCGCAGCGGTGAGCGAAACCTTAATAAGTGCCGCAGTTTTATTCCGATAGATGTAATTTAAAGAATCTTCGGATGAAGCTTTCCACTGCAACTCTATATCTGCCATTTGTCCCCCGACCATGCCTTTTATCCCGGAAGCATCGGCAATAAGCTTTATGGCTTTAACATGCGCAGATAAATTGTCAGGATACATCAATGCGTTCTCAAGCATTATTTCGTAAGCTGAATTAAGCAGTGCATCACCGGAAAGTATAGCGGTTGCATCCCCAAAAACCCTGTGACTGGTAAGTATTCCCCTTCTATAGTTATCATTGTCCATAGCGGGAAGATCATCATGTATAAGGGAATATGTGTGTATCATCTCAAGAGCGCACGCAAAAGCTAAGCCTTCTTTTTGATCTTTGCCAAACAAACCATCAAATGCAGCCATAAACAAAACCGGCCTCAAACGCTTACCACCCGGAAAGAGGCTATATTCCATTGACATTCGCAGCGTTTCAGGATATTGACCCGCATGTCCTAAAAAGTCTTTCAATGCGGCATCAATTTGCGCTTTATATGATGAATATTCAGCATTAAAGTTCATGATCGTCTCTTATCTGCGCAGCTAAAAGCGTGTTTTCAAGAAGCATAGATATAGTCACAGGACCTACCCCTCCCGGTACAGGCGTAATCCAACCGGCTTTAGCGGAAACCTTTTTAAAATCGACATCTCCGGTTAAACCGATTTCTGTCCTGTTAATTCCTACGTCTATCACAATTGCGCCTTCCTTGACGAATTGATCGTCTATTATGTTTGGCTTACCTGCCGCAACCACTAAAATATCCGCCCCTTTTGCTATCTTAGCAAGAGAATCAGTCTTTGAATGACAGATTGTTACTGTGGCATCACGTTTTAAGAACATAAGCGATACAGGTTTGCCGACTATATTGCTTCGACCTATTATACAAACATTTTTCCCGGCAATTTTTTCTCCGGTTTGCTCAACTAACCGTATAATCCCTTTCGGCGTGCAAGGCTCAAGGCAATTCTCACCACGCAACAGCCTGCCTGCGTTTAACGGATGAAAACCATCTACATCTTTATGCGGAGATATTGAATTTATCACGCATTCCGAATTTAAATGAGAAGGTAATGGCAATTGGACAAGTATACCACTTATATGTATATCAGAATTCAATTCATTTATAAAGCCTAAAACTTGATCTAAAGAAACGTCTTTATCAAACTTTCTGACATATGAGTCGATTCCGACTCGCTGACATGCTTTTTGTTTGTTTCTCACATAAACTTGTGATGCGGGGTCATCTCCTATCAACACGACCGCAAGCCCGGGAACGATCCCTTTTCTCTCTTTCAGTGCACTGAGCTTTTTTGCGATCTCGTTCATTATATTGTCCGCATATGCCCTACCGTCTAAAATATTAGCTCTTATACCGATCAACCTCCGAATTTTGCTCCAAATCACGAAAAATACTCGCCAATATGCCGTTTATAAAAGATCCAGCCTTCCCGTCGCCATATTTTTTAGCAAGCTCGACAGCTTCGTTAATTGAGACGCTATGCGGTATTTCACTCAAATATAACATTTCGCATATCGCAACCCTCAATATCGCAAGATCAACCCTTGCCAATCTGTCAAAAGTCCACTCCCTCGAAAAACGCAATATATATTTGTCTATCTCTGTCCCATTAACGTTAGACTTCTCGAGCAAAAGCCTTATGTATTCCAAATCCTTATCATTAAGCTTAAATTCGGTATGCATTTCACTCAAACAATACTCGTCAGTACCGGATTCCTCCGATATCTCCCTTTGATAAAAAAGTCTCATCACCGCTTCACGGGCATTTTTTCTTGGCATTTACAATCTCCGTATTAACTACTTCATGCGTTTGGTCATAATCTTGTCAAAAAAGGCAGCCAGTCTCTCTCCTCTGTCATGCATGCTTCCAAAGTATAAGCCAAGGACAGAACAAACAGACAGAAAAATCGAGTACCAAAACCCAATGTGCAAAACCAGCGCCCCAAACAAAAGACCCAATAATATTCCAACTGCCTTACCTTTATGATTCTTTATGAAAGATATGAGCGAATCTGCGTTCATGGCAAAACCTCCTTCACTCTATTTTACCCCGCTGTGCCATCGGAACATTCTCAACATAAACCTGTACTTCCTTAGCTGAAATGCCAGAAATATCCTCTATTTGCTCCTTGACTCTGGCTTGTACAGCCAGCGTAAGCTCCGGGATATTCACTTCAGGCATAATGAACAACACAACTCTTATCCTAACCCCGTCTGTTTCAGGACTTACAGACGTTTTAACATCCTTAACCTCGGCAAAGCTTTTCACAGCCTTTTGAGCGATTGAATCCAGCGTATTGACCGATACCCTTATCATGCCCATTTCTGTGTTTTTAAGGAGTGTGCTTTGAATCTTCGGCGGAACAATGCTTAAAAACAAGTATTTGAAGCTTATGACAAGAAGCAATACCGATAGAAGAGCAAGCCAAGGCCATCCGTATAACTCAATATCTGCCATCAATCCTCTAAGTGGCCAAAGCCCTATGGACATCACAAAAAGCATTGATAACATAATTATCATGAGAAACAGATAGAAAAAGAATAATATCCTGTTTAAAGTGCTCATCTTCATGATACTTGTCCACCTTTCGTCGGCAGTAGCCTCCTAAAAAGTGCTACTGCGATATATTTCGATGCTCTACCTGATTTTGTTGTTTTCCGGTTCTTTTATCTCTTTTTCGAAACTTACACCCTGAACATGGATATTTACCTCAATGACGGACAATCCGGTCATCGTTTCAATAGCCTTTTTAACGCTCTCTTGGATATTCCATGCAACTTCCGGTACCTTTACACCATAATCAACAATGATATAAAGATCAACTGCGGCTTCCTTTTCTCCAACCTGTACTTTTACGCCTTTAGCCAAGCTTTTTCTGCCAAGCTTTTCGGCAATACCATTAGCAATGCCTCCGCTCATAGCGGCAACACCCTTGACATCGGTCGCAGCCAGCCCCGCAATTGTTGCTACCACGTCATCTGAAAATAATACCTTCCCGTACTCGTCTCCTGTTGGTAAATGTATATTGTCAGCCATAAAATCCACCTCCTCAGAAATCTTTTACAATGCATTTATTATAACAGACAAAAGTAATATATACAAACGATTCTACATTTTGGGGATTATTTTTACATTCTCCGCTTGCTGTCCCGATTCTCTGATCACAATCTCAAGAATCCTAGCAACTTCCTCGGGCATCAACTCCTGTCTGTCAACAATGACATTCACCGAATCCATCTGCAAAAGTACAGCGACATCCTCAAAGCCTTTAGCCTTAATAAGCGTCTCAATCCTGAGCTCCTTCTCCATATTCCCTGCTATCTCAAGCAATTGCTCTTTTGCTTCCTGCCTAATCTGAGAATCTGCGTCAGGATTGTCTATAACCTCCATTATATATTCAGTTTCCTGTCTTCTCGTGGATTCTCTCTCGAAGCGAAAATCTCTAAAAAAATTATCATTATCCGTTGCCACTTGTTGTCCTTCGCCCGGAAGCTCAGTTTGCTCCTCTTCAGCTATTTCAGAATCTCTCACAGCAATTCCGGCTTCTTCCCTTTGTGCGATATTTTGATTATAGATTAGATTAATATAACCTGTTATCAACAACAATACCACGAGTCCGCCAAGCACAACATTCTTTTTTTTAATTTCAAGCATTTTGTTCACTCCTTATCATTTCTTTGCTTCATCACAAATACTTCGACCTGGTTTGCATTCACTTCAAGAACAGTTCTCACAGCCCTTAAGAGCTCCATTCTAACCCTTACATCTCTTGCTCCTTCCGCAATCACTATCACCCCCTTTACCTCGGGCGTCAGTTCCTTTAAAATCATCGGCTCACGCCCATCTCTTCCGTCAATAATCACCGGTTGTATTTCTTTACTCTGTTGCAGTACATTTCTCACCCCCCCTTCCGCATCCGCCTCCTCAGTATCCGTGCTTGATTCAACCGTATGCTTGGCAACGATCGTCTCTCTACCCGCTCTGTAAGTTATGAGCACCTCAACCATTCCTGCCCCGTCAATAACTGACAGTTTTCTCTCAAGTCTTTCTTCTTCCCTTTCTTCAGATGACAATTCATCAATTGCCATGCCCTCAATTTGCCCGGAGTCTTCTAAACTCTCCAAAGACTCTTCTCTGTCGCCAAAAAGCGACGGATACATAATCAAAATAATCGCAACAACAAGTATGAGCGCAACTATCTCAGTGTTCTTTATATTCTTTATTCTCTCATTGATGCTATTTAGAACATCCTTCTTTTGCACGACCTAACCTCCCTAAAATGCGTTTATGGTAAAGTTGAATCTTCATCTTCAAAAATCAGATAAATATTATCTTTATCGACATTGTATGCTACAAAAAGATGTTCTCTTATTGCATTAGCTTCATCTGTTCGGGTATATTGGGCATACCGGTTTTTTCCTACTCCATCGGATGACACGATATCAACGCTTATACTTTCTATTCCACTTACCCTTCTATCGCTTATTGTAAGCCAAATACCCTTAATCGCATTCATGTCCGGATTCCCTTGCTTATCCTTTGCAAATTCTATTCTTGCGTCAACCGATTCGTATTCTTTCAGCATTTTAACCTGTTCTTCTATTTGATCCTGTAGATTTCCTACAAAGAGGCGCATTATCCTCTCTTGCGACAAAGCCCTTATTGTATCGCCTTCTTTTCTTAAAACCTCAACTCGCATAGCTTGTGCATCGTCAAAAATCAATCCATCTAGTGAGGGCGGGTTATTAAACAGATGAAGAATAGGACGGATGATTGCAATTAGCATAATTATTCCTACAACAAATCGCGTAAACTTTCTAAAGTCGCTCTCTGACAGCAAAAGATCTATTACTACGCCCAAAAAACCTATAGCTACAATATTTATGATCCAGGATCTAAAGAAGTTATCCATGGCATCACCTCATCATTACGGTCATGTTCCCCGCAGCGACTAAAAGCGTCACTACAATAAAAAACATGATCGCCGTCCCTACAATACAAATAAAAAGCATCATCATCACATTTCCTACCCCGTTTAAACAGTCTACGACGCGCTCATCCGTGACCGGTTCAAGTAAAGCTCCCGAAATTTTATAAGCTGCAATGAGCGATAAAACGCTCATTGCAGGATGAATGCTTATCAAACCCAAAATAAGAAGCCCGGCAATTCCGATCGCATTTTTAAGCATCAAGGAACACCCTATAACAATATCCACAGCCTGTGAAAACATACCCCCTACGATGGGAACAAATGCGTCTATTGCATATTTTGCCGTTCGTACCGATACGCCGTCAAATGTGGCGGCAATAGCTCCTTGTACAGTCAATACCCCCACAAATATGGTAAATATTCCTCCCAGCATCCAAACGCATAAATTGTTTAGAAGATCGCTTAAGCTGTTTAGCCTTATTTTGTCGCTTAAATGATTCACAAGTACTACAACAAAAGATATAAGTATCAAAGGCATCATCACATTTCTTAAAATGGCACCCGTCAAACCAACCATCATCGCAATCGCAGGCTGCATAATTGAAGAAGAAACAACTCCTCCAACGGCAACAAGGAATGCCACTAATATCGGAAAAAGTATCTGCATAAACTGTACCATTCTCATAATAGCCTGATTGGCGTCATCTATAACAGGCATGAAGCTTTGGATAAGTAAAAGTATTATAGTAGCGTAACAGGCAAAAAAGACAACTTCTCCCACCGATTCATTATGTAATGAGTCCTTCATGTTTCTTATTACACCACAAACAATCGCTAAAGCCATGATTTTGGCTATGAAGCTTAAGTTATGTAATATTCCGCCATAAAGAGAATATGCCGCCTGTTCGATTAGCTTTGCCGCATTAAACTCAAATCTGCCAAGAGCGAGATCCGCTACCATATCATTGACATCATTATTCGGCAATACCAGCCGTTGCCAATCTTCAACTCCTGATAGAAATTTTCTCCATTCGTTCAAGTCAAGCGCACCGGCTTGTTCTTCTATTTCAGTTTCGATGAAATTTCCCCAATCAGGCTCATTTTCTTGAGCCGCTCTCGTAGTAGTATAAAAACAAAAGCTCGCAATGACTAAAATAAATATACACAGCAACTTCATCTGTTTGCTCCTTACGGAAGTATGTCTGTTATAACTTCCATCAATGCCGTCAAAATCGGGATAGTTAACACCAGTATGATCAACTTTCCCCCTAATTCGATTTTTGAAGCTATCGCGTTTTCTCCTGCATCTTTGCAAATTTGAGAGCCGAATTCCGCAATGTAAGCAATACCTATTACTTTAAATATCGTTGACAAATACATAAAATCAACGTTTGCCTGGACAGAGATCCTTTGTATGAATACAACGATATCTCTAATTTCTCCTATAAGAAGCAATAAAATGAGCGCTCCGGCCGCAATTCCTATGAATAACGCCATTTCCGGCTTTTCCTGTTTCAGCGTGATCGAAAGGACAGCCGCGATAAGCCCTATTCCCACGATCTGCAATATCTCCATCAAAGCCACCTGCCAAGCTGATTGTTAATAAAGCTGAAACATATTTCTTACATCGTCAAATAGCCTGGTAATCATTTCTATCACCATAACAAGAACTACCACAACTCCCGCAAGCGTCACAAGCATCGCAATCTCCTCGCGCCCAGCTTTATTGAGCACATGATTTAGAACCGAAATCAATATGCCTATGCCTGCTATCCTGAATATGATATCCATATTCATCCCTTTGCACCTCTTTAAAGAAGCAGTAATGCCAGAGCAAGTCCTCCCAGCAGTCCTAAGCTTCTATACATTTTCTCATATCTAATCCTTGCTTCGTCGGCTTTTCGTTCCTGATTCCGAAGCTTTTGCTGTATCATATCGAAACATCTGCGATGGCCTTCCTTGTCGCTTACTCCCAAATGCCTTCCAAATTGACCAATTATCTCGTATTCTTCTTGATCAATATTCAAAAATGGCTTTGACTCAAAAAGCGATGCTTCCCATGCTTCCGCAACCGAGTATTCCGATTTGTTGTTGAGTTTTTCACCCACGGCATAAAAAAACCGTGCCAACCCTTCATGCCTTCTATGAGCAAGCTTTTCAAATACATCGGGCAAAAAACTCTGAAAATAAATGATTTCACTCTCAAGCTCCGAAAAAGCCCCCTGAAATAATCTTATATCTAAAACTCTCAAAGAATATCGATTAGCTAAGCGAGAACCCAAAATGCCTGAAAACATTACAATGGTAGATGCCGCCAATATATTTAATATCATTTCTCGCTCCTTTACCGTAGAGATTTTGCTAGCAATTTCTCAAGCGACCTGCCGTCGTAAACACTTTCGAGTGTTCCTACTCCGAGCGAATTCCCTAGAATCAAGATCCTCTCGAACACTTTTTCTTCAAGAAGCCCGGCTAGAATTGGCCGATTTTGCGCTTCGTTAACGCTTGCGCTGTGAGCGGTAGTTATTATTTTGATCCCCGAATTCATGGCTTCCAAAACAGCTCCGACATCTTCCGTCCTGCCAATCTCGTCTGTTATTATAACCTCAGGGGACATGGATCTTATAAGCATCATAATTCCCGCCGCCTTAGGGCAGGCATCCAAAACATCGGTTCTGACTCCCACCTTGTTTTGCGGCACACCGTTCAAACATCCCGCAATCTCGGATCGCTCGTCTACTATGCTTACCTTTATCCCCTTGAATTTAGAAAATCCATCACTTAATTGCCTTGCGATATCTCTAATAAGAGTGGTCTTTCCCATTTGCGGAGGAGAAAAAATTATAGAATTCATAACAGAATTTGATATCGTGATATAAGGCATCACCTTGTCCGCTACACCCGTAACCTCCCTTGGTATACGAATGTTGAATGAGTTTATGCTTTTTAAGGTCTTTATCTTGCCATCCTCAAGAACAATCCTTCCCGCAAGTCCGACTCTACCCCCGCCCTTTACCGTCACATATCCGTTTCTTAATTCTTCTTCAACGGCATATATTGAGTAATTTGATAAAAGCTGAAGCAACATGCTTGTATCTTGACGAGTGACCAGATATCCTTCATCTTGATTAGATGTCGGTAAACCATCCTGTCGGACAAAGTATTCCCTGCCACCTCCATGGATCATAAGGGGCCTGCCTTCTCTTACACGGATCTCTTCCACATATTGGGCCACATTTGCAGGTATACCTGATAATATTTTTTGCAACCTTTCCGGTAAAATATCTATCACCTGAGTGTTTGCAAACGCCTCTCGGAAGTTTTTATCCTCTTGCCGCATCAACTACTCGTCCTCCATTTCCGTATAACATTCTTATGATACGGCTGGTAATAATATCACCGGTTTTATCTTTACGTGAAATTTTTGCACAAACAAAAAAGGTGCGAAACTTTATCTCAATTCCACACCTTTTTAAAATCAGTATTTATAACTATTTTTTGCTATTTTTTACCATTCGAAGTTTCATCATCATCATCATCATCGTCTTCAACAAGAACAGACTTGTTGCAGCTAGGGCATGTTACCTCATCATCGTCATCAAAAACTTCTTCATCAAAATAGACAGTTTCGTGGCAATTTGGACATTCGACTTCTATGTAATCCACATCGTCGTCATCTTCATAATCATCATCATCATCATCATCATCATCATCATCATCATCATCATCATCATCATCATCGTCATCGTCGTAGTGATCGTGATCACAGCAGTCCTCATCATCGTCATCTCCATAAACCGTTTCTTCGAGATCGCTCACATCCTGATCCAATGATTCAACATACTCGTTAAGATCGGCATGCGACGCCTCAAGTTCAGACAAAGATTCAACTACATCATCCAACACATCCATTATGCCTACAATAAGCCTACCTTCGTTTGTATTTGCGGAAACTCCCAATCCTTCCGCCAAACCTTTTAAATAAGATACCTTTTGAATTAAGCTTTCCATAATTCTTTCTCTCCTTCTCTTGATATTTCTCATATTTTTTATATTATTACCTTTACGCCCTTTCCATATACTCATCCGAGCGGGTATCCACCCTTATAACTTCACCTTCGTTAATAAACAGCGGTACATTCACAACCGCTCCGGTTTCAAGCGTAGCGGGCTTTGATGCGCCTGTGACAGTGTCTCCTCTAACTCCGGGGTCGGTTTGGATGATTTTAAGTTCGACAAAATTCGGGGGCTCTACCGAAAATGGTGCTCCCTTAAAAAACTTAATCGTTACTGACATATTCTCTTTCACATATTTCATGGCATCCCCCACTTGCTCAGCGCTTAAAGCCATCTGCTCATATGTCTTTGTGTCCATGAAATGGAACATTTCGCCATCGTTGTAAAGATACTGCATCTCCTTCGTCTCAACATTTGCCCTTGCCAATTTTTCGCTTGGGTTAAATGTCCGCTCAAGCACGCTTCCATTCATGATATTTTTAATTTTTGTCCTTACAAAGGCTGCCCCCTTCCCCGGCTTGACATGCTGAAAGTCTACTATTACATAGACATAGTTGTCAATCTCAATTGTAATACCTTTTCTGAATTCACCTGCTGAAATCATTTAAACTGTTCCTTTCCTGATACATTTATTAAAATTCCAATAAATTCCTGATATCTCTTAAATATTTCGGGGAAGAAGTGAGGTTTTCTATCCCTTCTTCGGTTATTACTACCATATCCTCGATACGTACTCCCCCAATACCGGGAAGATATATACCCGGCTCAACAGTCACAACCATACCTGCTTCAAGCACATCCGTGCTCTTCTCGGAAAGCTTAGGCGCTTCATGAATATTAATCCCCACACCATGCCCTAGCCCGTGGCCGAAATACTTACCATATCCATTTTGCTCGATATGATCCCTTGCTATCCTGTCGATCTCTTTTCCTATTACTCCCGGTTTTAAAGCTTCAAGCGCCTTAAGCTGCGCTTCGAGAACTATACTGTAGATTTTTAAAATCTCTGGTTCGGGACTTCCTGTTATCAAGGTTCTTGTCATATCTGAGCGATATCCATCAATGACCGCACCAAAATCAAATATAACGTGATCATTTGCTCCAATTAACCTATCTGTCGGCTGTGCATGCGGAAGCGCGGCATTACTGCCCGATGCGACTATTATGTCAAATGCGACCTTTACTCCACAGTTTTTCCTTAAATAAACTTCAATTTCCAAAGCAGCTTGCTTTTCGGTCATTCCGGTTTTAATAAGCTTTGATATGTAGGTCAAAGCCGAGTCGGCCAGGGAAGCCGCTCTGCGCATACCAGAAACTTCCGAATCGGTTTTTATTATCCTTGTGCCTGATATACCGCCATTTGCCTGTACAAGCTCGGTTGCTTTAAGTGCATCGGAAAGACTTTTGTAACCTTTATAAGACATATGCTCATCTTCAAACCAAATAGTTTTAATACCATTTCCAGAACAAACAGTGTTAATAAATTCGGTCAACTTTTCCGCTGAAGCTTCGATGACTTCAAATCCCGGACTTTCCATCTTTGCTTGCTCGATATATCTAAAATCGGTTATAAGGTAAAGTGAATCTTTTAATATCAAAAGTGTAGCGCTCGAACCGGTAAATCCGGAGTAATACAAAATGTTAGCATAAGATGTTACAAGCGCACCGTCAATATTGACCTCATAAAGGTGCTCTCGAAGTTTTCGGATTGCAATGTCAGTTATCATGCTTTTCCTCCAAAACCAGTTTTGAACCTATGAAGTAATCAAGGGCCAATCTATAGCCTTCCCTGCCCAAACCGCTAATATGTCCTGCGCAAGAGGGTGCGATGACGGAAACCGCACGGAATGGTTCTCTTTTATGGATATTTGATATATGTACCTCTACGACAGGTATGTTTATGGCGGCGATCGCATCGCGTAAAGCTATGCTGTAGTGGGTGTACGCGCCGGGATTCAGGATTACTCCGTTATAGTTTCCTATAGTTGAATGCAATCTGTCAATCAGCTCCCCTTCGCTGTTAGATTGGAAGTGATCAACAGTCACTCCATTTTTAGAAGCGTAAACCTGTAAAGCGTCTATCAGTTGCTTAAGGCTGCCTGCTCCATAAACCGAAGGCTCGCGTGTCCCAAGAAGATTCAAATTCGGTCCGTTTAAAACCAGTATTTTCATCTTAACCCCTCCCGCATAAATTTATCACAAAAGCAGGTGTTTGAACAGTACTATTCTTCGATATTTTTCTCGCAAAGGTATAAATTAAGTATTTCTAGCGCTACATCCTTAATTGTTTTGCCTGATGTGTTAACTGTATGGTGGGCTTGTGAATAAAAAGTGCGTCTTGCATTATATAATTCTTCCATACGATTTTTAGGGTCAGAGGCTTTTAAAAGCGGACGATTTTGGCTTGATTTAAGCCTTCTCCATAACGTTTCTATATCGGCGTCAAGGGCGATAACAAGTCCTGCTTCTTTCATTGCAGCCATGTTTTGTGGGTCAAGCACGGCTCCTCCTCCGGTGGATACCACAGATTTGTGCATTGTATTAAGTGACAAAATGGCTTTTTTTTCAAGGTTTCTGAAATACGCTTCGCCGTATCGCTCAAAAATAGCTGATATTTTAATGCCTGCTTCTTTTTCGATCAGTTTATCAAGATCAACAAAAGCAAAACCGGTTTTCTTGGCTAAACGCTTCCCAACAGCACTTTTGCCTGTTCCCATAAAGCCTATGAGGATTATAAGTTGCTCGTTTGGTGGCATTTATACTCCTAAGTTATATCAATTCGAAAAATAGAAAGTCAGCGCCATGTCGACTGAGACCATGCCAGCTTCACCCACATTTCCGGTTTGCATTTCGCTCACAGAAAAACTATCCAGACGATTTTTATATGTCGAGTCTTCCAATGCTTTAAGCAGCGAGTTGAAATCAGTATAGCTTGTCTCAAGCGATAAATTCACCCTTACCTCGGAAAACTCCGGATGTACGATTGGATCATCGATATGTAACGTATTTTTACCGTTAAACGGCGCAAACATATGATGCAAATGCTTGACAAGCCCAGGCTCGTCGCCCGCTTCAGGAAGCGAACCGATCGCTGCGGCTATATCAGTTTCTATTTGCGTAATTTCCTCAAGCATTGTTTTGCGCTCCCGATCTTTTATAAGCAAATCCTGCAATTGCGCCTGTTCGCTTTCAACCAAAACAAAAACTTGCTCAACACGTGTTATCGTAGGTTGATAAAACAAAAGATAAATACCTGCAAAAACAGCTGCTACCAATACTGCAACAAGAAGTTTTTTTTCCCTTTTTGAGATAACCATCAATATATTCCTCCCATGTTAAACGTAATTTTGCTCGCCTGCCGCTTTGTTACTGATTATTCTTCTTCAGTCAATTTTAAATTGATTACAAATGAAACATACCCTGTCACCAAATCCCTGTCAGTGCTGACGATCCGAACGGATTCGAAAAGACCGGTATTTTTCAATCCTATCGACAGAGCGGCAACTTCGAGAAGGCTTGGAGCGCGTCCCTGTAAGTTCATAGTGCCTTCTCCGTAATTCTTGCTTATTATGTGTACTCCTTGAGGAATAGCGTTATCAATTTTAAAAACAAGCAAACTTGCGGGTAACTTATCCTCAAATAAAACGCGCATCGTCTCCTTGCGAATTCTTAACTGTTCCAAATTTGTGCTGGTAGAGGTATGTTCCGCAGCGATCGTTTCAAGACCGGCTATTTGAGACTGGTGAATTCTATACATTTGTTCGACATGATACCGCTGTCTCAAGGGATCAATTATTCCGTAATAAATTAAAAGTATCGAGGTAATTACCGCGGCAATAACGACAACGACCGTTTTTGCCACAGTATTGTTGTCATATCTGTTTTCAGGTATAAGATTTATATCGTACACTAAGCTAGTCCTCCCTTATAGCGGCGCCTAACGCATTAAAGTAGAGCGCTGCCGGGAAATCTTCGGGGACATTATCAAATGAATAAAGTATATCCGGTCTTACAACCTCGACAGTCATGCCGCTCTGATCTGATAAATATTCGCTGACACCTTCTTTATAAGCACCTCCGCCAATCAGCATGACTTTCGATACTCTTAAAGAATAATTCTTTCTGTGGTAGTAATCAACCACCTGAGATAGAGCTGACAAAGCAGCTTCAGCAACATTATCGCCGTCTAACATGCTGGTCCTGTTTACGATATAAATACCGTCTACATATATCGAAACATCAATTTTCTTTTCGCCGATATCCGCTACACACAGCACCTCTTTTTGATTGCTATAAAAGTTTTTTTCAGCTTTGAACTTAATCCTTCGTAAGAGCTTTGAAATCGCGTTTGCGGGAACATCCATATACTTGACGTTTAAACCGCTGCTTTGTAGTAAGTTCCTATGCTTACGCAACAAAGAGAGGGGCGCCGCCGCTACCAGCACAGATATTAAATCTTTAGCTTCGCTAGTGCTTTCCAAATAGCGGTACGATAAACGGAATTCGTTAAGATCTGCCGAAAAATACTCCGACAGCTCAAAACGGATGTTCTCGAGCAACTCTTTCTGCCCCATGGAAGGCAGTGATAGCTCCTTTACTATTAACGCAGGATCAGACAAACATAGACTTGATATCCTTGTTGCAGGCATAAGCTTTTTTCGACATTTCTTTAAGAGTTTTATGAGTTCTCGTTCCGATGTTTCCGGAAATGAAATATCACCTACCGGATTAGCCATACTCACCCACTTCAAAAGCTTGGGTCTTTCCGACAGGGAAACTTCAATCATTTTAATTGCAGTTGAGCCGATATCGACGCCTATAACCCTTTGCGGTCGCTTTTTTGATAACAATGCACTGCCTCCTATTATGGTTCTTGCCATGGATTGATTATGAACATACGTTCTGGGGGGATGAAATTGGGTGTAGGCAAATATTGTTCAAATCCGCCAGAAGTAATCGGGTTGAATTCTACAATTCTTGCATGACTTCCCTTGATATCTATCCTTCTCGCTATTATGGCTCCGGTTACTTTAGCATGACTTCCAATCTCCAGATATGTGTCAGTTCTGGCAGGATTAAAAGCATATATCCCTGCTGTCACATCAGCGTGATTTCTTATTTCCACATTCCCTCCGACAAAAATCAACAACTGATTAGCTGAAACTGTATCGCTTGAAGAATTGAAGTTCACATGATTTTGTGTTAAAAACTTATCGGCTACAAAAAGATAAAGTCTTTTATTCCCTTGAAGGACAACATTAGCATGGTTCTCAGCAATAAAATCATCATCAAGAACTATTTTCAGATCGTTTTTTGTAAGATCAAAGGTCAATTGACTATGATTTAGTAATGCTATGGAAGTATATCTTCCGCTTTGAGAAATTGTATGACTGCCATTGTTTTGTATATTCAGACTCCCCCGAAAGGTTAAACCGTCAGGAGGATCAAAAGCCGGCAGTATTACCGAGGCTGTATTTTCTCTTATTTGTCCGGTAACACTAGAATGTGATCCCAATCGGACAGTAGCTGAAGTGCCTCCCATTCCATAAAATACATCCCCAACAATCCTCGCATGACTTCCAAGTTCAATCCCCCTATTCGCAATTACATTTGAACCTACATTGCCTATAATCTCAGAGTGGCTAGCGATATCGATATCACTATCCGAAAAAATCGCATAATTAAAAAACACAGGCGGCGGCTGCATCTGTGCCCATTCCAAAATTACGCTGCCCTCTATGGTTCTTCTTACATTGCCAACAGTCGCACGGGAGGTAAGAGTGTAAGTTCGTGGATTGCCTGAAATCGGCTCGACTATGGTAATATCTGTCCATGCCTGATCCGAACCCATATTCTGCAGCGTAAGCCTTTGATTCTCCAATTGCGTGTTAAAAGCTGAGAAAAACGAATTTGCATCACTATGTGAAGAATGAAGCGATTCAAACAAGATTCGCATGTACTCAATCTGATACCTGATCCCGGCCTCGGCAACATAATAAGCAGACTGATATCTTCTTTCGGCATGGCTCATCTCAAAATTGCTGGATGAGATCGACACCATAGTTGTTGAAAGTATCAAAAGCACGGCTAAAGACAATACAGCTACTATTAAAGCCGAACCTTCGCGATTTTTAATTGTGTACATACAATAACCCCCTTGACCGTCTCATCTTCTCAGCAGCACTTGTGCTGCGAGCGTGAATAGGTTGGATTCCTGAGCAGTTCCGCCGGTTATTTCGACAGTTATCATTGCGCCGTTCCTTGTGACTTCAAAAGACGTTATGCCTTCAGCCATCGGATTAAACGGAGAAGCAGGATTCACGCGATCATGATTAACCTGCAGCGTAGTCCCTGTGAGCCTGAACAACTCTTTGCCAGTAATAAGCTCATCTGGTTCATTCATTCTTGTCGTGACAAAAACGTCCGCATCTTTTGCATTAAAAAGCCTCTTTGTTATAAAACCTATGGAATGTCGTACGTTTTGCTGTATATCCGCCCTGTCGACATTGCGATCAAAAGCCCTTACGCCTGTAAAATAAAACATATATCCAAGCGTTGCTATAACCGCCATCAATCCGATCGCTAGTATAATCTCGACAAGAGTTATTCCCTTATATGACTTTAATGAACTACCCATCCGGATAACCCCCTTCGTCAATTCGCAAGCTCAAAAATACTCTCCATGACAGCTGCCGGTGCAGTATCAGTCAATCTCTCAAATATCGACACTCGCGCTCTTAACATCGAGAAGTCGCGATAGGTAAATCCTCTGAATCTTCGTATCTGGCCGACGGGTATTCCTGTAGCGCTAATCCTTGAATCATTGGAAAAAGACGTATAAAGATGAGCATCCATAGTTCTGCCTCCGGGTTGGATAGTAAGTGTAATATCGTGAGCGCCGGAATATTGCGTAGCGTTTAACATTACAAGTAGTACGTCACCCGTTGCCAGACTCCCGTTTAGTACAGGCAGCCCGGGTACGTTGATGGAATAACCGCTCGCAGTAATATTCAAACCTATGTTTATGGC